>Ga0155636_107_pt2 | contig 1020 bp, 1 predicted proteins | sample RifCSPhighO2_12_FD_107293 | JGI IMG/M metagenome (GOLD analysis project Ga0155636, IMG submission 107293) | Candidatus Saccharibacteria bacterium RIFCSPHIGHO2_12_FULL_47_16b | reverse complement strand
GATATTTTAGTGAGTATTTACCTTCTGTGGAAGAATAAGCTACCCAATCGGCGGTTGGGTCTGCCGCTGGTTGAGATGACTGTTTGTAATTAACTTGCGAGCTGCTGGCGGCTTCAGCATTTTTGTAATTCTTGTTAACGCTGTCTTTAGCTTTCAGTACGTACCAGCCGGTACCGCCTAGCAGTATCAAGATGAACAAAATTAATAATAGCTCCCAAATGACGAAACCTTTTTTATTAACGCCCATATAACCCCCCTATTTGTACTAAGCATATAGGTTTTGGTGCAAGCGGGCAATAAAGAGAAAGCCTCAGTCCTATTTTTTACTAGTGATGCGGCTTAATTCGGATATTTGCCGAGCCAAATTCCTTAGCTAAATTTAGTCCAGTCTCAAGATCCGGTACAAAATTAACGACTACTGTTTGGTCGATTGGTACTCGGGTATCTTCTATAAAGTGCCAATGCCCACTTTCGTGAACAAGATGACTGCTTGATTCTGCTCCAGAAGCTTCAGCTGCTTCGGACTGTTCAGACATTCCAGGCAGACCGCTAAGTCGAGCAATCCCGCCATCAGGCGTGCTTAAATTAGCCAAGTCCTCGGCTTTAGGTTCTGGTGTGAGAGCCATAAAAACCTCTTATTTATTTAAGAATTAGTGCTAATAATTTGCATTATCTACCTGTCATTTCACAAATGCAAGTTACTGCTTTTTTTGTTGACATTTAGAAAGCTGCAGGCAACAATTATGCTTAAGGTTTTTGTTGATCATGACTTTTCATCATAGAGTTAAACCCCATCATCACCTTGCCGTCTGGACTCTGGTGGCTCTATCCGTACTGATTGCCGGCCTTGTCTATAGCACGACCAGTTTAGATAAGGCTATTGCCGAACAAGGTCCGTCCGAAAAAACCAAGAAATTCTTTGGTTTTGATAAGGCTGATGAGGGCGGCGATTGGGCAATGCCGGAAGCTTGTAAAATGCAGGCCGAGCAAGATCGGATGCAGCAGCTGTCAGCCGATATG
>Ga0155636_129_pt1 | contig 3880 bp, 7 predicted proteins | sample RifCSPhighO2_12_FD_107293 | JGI IMG/M metagenome (GOLD analysis project Ga0155636, IMG submission 107293) | Candidatus Saccharibacteria bacterium RIFCSPHIGHO2_12_FULL_47_16b | reverse complement strand
CTCGGCTCGGAAAGTTGTCAGTTTGTTCAATCCGGCCGCTGCACTCAAACGAGGTTACGCCATCGTAAAAAAGGGAAGCCAATACATTATTTCGACTAAGCAGGTAAGCAGTGGCGACAAACTGTCTATCCAGTTGAGCGATGGTAAGATTAAAGCAGTTGTGCAAGGAGAGCTAAAATGACGGGTAAGCGGGATTATCAAGCAATGAATGATGAGCTGGGGGTAATCATCGCTTGGTTCGAAAGTGATAAAGCCAATCTGGACGAAGCAATTAAAAAGTATGAGCAAGCTAATAAATTGATCACCGAGATGGAAGCATACTTAAAGACCGCCGCCAACAAAATTAAAAAAATCAATACCGATTCCAACAAGAAAACCAGCTAATGCTCTGGTACGAGTGGTTATTTTGGATTATCTGGTCGGTAGCCATTTTAATGGTTATTGCCTACGCTTTCATCATTCCGTTTGGCGCCGTCTATATACCGACAATCAAAGACCAGCGCCAAAAAGCATTAGATTTACTTAATTTAAAACCAGGTCAAAGCTTGGTTGATTTAGGCTCCGGTGACGGCACTATGCTTGTTCTGGCCGCTAAAAGCGGTCTGACAGCGATTGGTTATGAACTTAACCCTTTTTTGTTTATTATTTCCTGGTTTAGAACACGGCGGTTTGGTCGGCAGATTAAAGTAAGGTTTGGGAATTTCTGGAAGGCCAATTTATCAGAAGCTGATGGTGTTTATGTATTTCTGATAACTCATCATATGAAACGACTCGATAGATTTTTAAGCAGTCAGAAGCATAAAAAGCCATTAAAAATTGTTAGTAATTCGTTTACCATCCCCGGCCGCAGATACGCCAAAAAATCCGGCCCGATGCTGCTTTATATCTACAAGCCAGTTGATAAGCAGGGCTGACTAATTTAACATAAGCGTATATGCCTAGTTCCAGTAACCTCAAATACCTAGTCTCAGTTGTTAGCCTAAGTGTTTTGCTAGCTGCGGCTGTTATATTTGGCGGCTGGGCATACTCCGGTCGGCAGGATTATAAAAACAATACTGATAAAAAAATTGCCGAAGCTGTAGAAATTGCCAAGGCCGCTCAAAAGCAGGAACTAGAGGCCAAATTTGCCGAGGATTCTAAATTGCCTCATAGAACCTATAAAGGCTCTTTAACTTATGGCGGCGTAACCTTTAATTATCCGCGGACCTGGAGTGCTTTGATTGAAGAAAGCTCCAGCCAGCCGATTAACGGCTATTTTCACCCTGACGTCTTGCCGCCACTGGATAGCAAAACGGCCTTAGCCCTAAGAGTTGAACTTATTAATTCCGAGTATGCTTCAGTGGCCGATCAGTACGATTCGCAAATCAAAGACGGCAGTCTTAAGGCCGTCGCCTACATTCCGCCGCAAATGGTTAATGTGGCTAACGTTCAGCCCGGTTTGAAGCTGGACGGCCAATTAACTTCTGATTTTTCCGGTTCAATGGTAGTCATTAAAGTGCGCGACAAAACCCTGCAGCTTTCGACTCAATCCAAAGACTTCCTAAAAGATTTCAACGACACAGTCCTTGCCAACCTGACATTTGTTCCATAAGTTAGTTCAGCTGTAAAAATTACTTCGTCTAGTCTTGCTATAATTATCTTGAAAGAAGTGAACTGAGGGTATTACTACGTGAGAAAAAAACGGGCCCGCGTCGGCGTCAACCAAACTGAACAACACTATGCTCTGCTGGCGGCCCTTAGTAACGATTTGGCTTTGCCGCTATTGCAAATAAAAACCAATCTTGAGACATGGCAGCCAGCCAACTTATCAAAAGACCAGTTGGTTCAAAATGCCGAAAAAATCAATCTAAGCGTTGATAACGGCCTGCAGTTAATAGAAGCTTACCGGCAGGTCATAAAAGCTGGTGAGGATTTGAGCCAAGATTACCAACCAGTCGCCATCGGCGCTGTCTTAAACGATGTAGCCCATCAGCTCTCGCCATATGCCCAAAAGTATGATGCTAAGCTTCAAGTTGACGTTCAGGGGCGATTAACGCCAGTGCTAGCTCATCAACCGAGCTTATTTATCGCTATGCAGGTTTTAACGTCAAGTTTGATTCGGGCTTCTGCGTCTCAAGCGCATAAAAAAGAACAGCTGGTTATTTTGGGAGCACACCGCGGCGAGGCCAATCTCATTTCGACCGGTGTTTTTTCTAACGTTCAAGGAATATCAGATCGGGCTTTGAGAACAGCTAGGAGCTTAATGGGCAAGGCCAGGCAGCCGATGCCAAATCTGCCGGCTGGTGCAGCCAGCGGCGTACTAATTGCTGATATGTTATGCAGCGCTATGTGGCAGCCTCTGCGAGCAGCCGTTCACGGCGGTATGCACGGCTTGGTCACCGTTGTACCGGGCAGTAAACAACTCCAGCTAATATGATAATGCTCAATGTTCAATGTTCAATGTTCAATGAATGCAGCAATAATCAATGCAGCAATGCATTTAATCATTGGCTCATTGAAAATTCATTGATAATTGACAATTGTAAATTGACCATTGCCTCCAAAGGAGGCCACAGTGGCTAGAGTTTTGCTGATTAATTCAGACAAAATTGTGGCCGACAACATTTGTCATTTTTTAAGTCGAGCTGGCTATCAAGTTGATTGGCACTTGGAACCGCAAGCGGCTGTTGATGGGGCAGATGCTAAAGCGCCGGACGCCATAATTACAGATTTAGTGTTCGCCGGTCGGAGCGGGGCAGAGTTTCTTTATGAATTTAGGAGCTATCCGGAATGGCAAAATTTACCAGTTATAATTCTCGCCGATATCAGGCCAGAAGAATTTAGTGATGCGGGCAGCGGCTTTGGCCAACTTAACGTCGCGGCCTACCATTACCTGCCAATCACTAAATTAACCGACCTGGTTAAGTCTTTAGATATGGCTCTTTCGCCTGCGGCCGCATGAGCGCCAAAACTTACACGACTAAAGGCATAGTTCTTTCTCGAACCAATTTTGGTGAAGCCGACCGGATTTTAACTTTTTTAACCAAAGACCACGGTAAAGTTAGAGCCATTGCCAAGGGCGTACGCAAACCCAAAAGCAAACTGGCCGGCGGCATTGAACTTTTTTCCATCAGCCACCTAACTTTGATAATTGGCAGGGGCGAGATTAACACTATCATTTCTTCGCGGTTAGCTCGTCACTTTGGAAACTTATCGAGCGATTTGGAGCGTGTCAATCTGGCGGCTGCTTTAATAAAGCGTCTTAACCGCGTAACCGAAGATAAAACCGAACCGGACTATTTTAATTTACTGGCCAAGAGTTTCAAGGCGCTAGATAATCTCGATCTAAAACCAAACTTAGTCGAGCTATGGTTCGACCTTCAACTGCTAAAGCAAGCCGGCCATGCTCCAAATTTGCGTCGCAACGCTCTGGGCCAGCCGCTCGAAGCTAAACGAAAATATAATTTTGATATTGAAAAAATGGCTTTTTCAGCCGCTCCAAACGGGGAATTCAATGCTAATCACATTAAATTTCTTAGGCTCTACCTGGGGCTAAATAGACCTCAAGCCGTCGGTCGCATTAATGGCGCCTCAAAGTTCACCAAGGATGTTAGGTCAATAGTCGAAGCTATGCTCAAATCCCACCTTCGGGTATAACGACTACCTTTCCCTTGATGTTAGCTACAGGTATAATCTGAAGCAAGATGACTTTGACTTTGGATACAATTTCGCAAATTGGAATTTTTCTGTTTGCGGTCTCGGCACTATTTCTAATTTCTAGAAAAAATAAGTGGGGGTTTGTGCTGGGATTGCTGTCGCAGCCTTTTTGGTACTACACCAGCTATCATCACCAACAATGGGGCATATTTTTCCTAAACTTTGCCTATACGGGAGTTTGGAC
>Ga0155636_117_pt1 | contig 5029 bp, 8 predicted proteins | sample RifCSPhighO2_12_FD_107293 | JGI IMG/M metagenome (GOLD analysis project Ga0155636, IMG submission 107293) | Candidatus Saccharibacteria bacterium RIFCSPHIGHO2_12_FULL_47_16b | reverse complement strand
CTATATTGCCGCCAATCGAACGTTTGGAAGAAATAGAACTTTGTGATTTCGTGGGAGCGTTGAGCGTGGCCGCGATAGCCAATTGGATGCCTTACCGCGGCACCGGTAGTCGGCTTGGAATTCGTGTCCATCCTTTGAACGACCCAGAGTTAATTATTGCTTGTTTCAAACCTTTATAATTGAACCATGTCTGATACACTGATTGCCACGTTTGGTGGACTGTGGGCGATGATGGCTTGGGGGATCAGCGACTGGATTGCTGCCCGTAGCAGCCGCCGGCAGTGGAACGCATTTGACGTCAATTTAGCCATCCAACTACCGGGTCTATTTATCATGCTGGCGGTATTTTTCTTAACTAATCAACCCTGGCCAAGCCTGGCTCATGCTTTGACCATATCATTAGCCGGGCTATCTTTTACTGGTGCTTACATATCTTTCGTTAAAGCTTTGTCTATCGGCGCAGTCGGCCTGGTGGTACCTTTAGCTAGTTTGTTCCCGGTTATTACAATCATCCTGTCGGTGATTTTCTTAACAGTTTCTTTTAGCGGCTGGCAGTATCTAGCGATGATGATTGTCATTACCGGTGTTGTCTTATTGGCAGTCGAAAAGCGCAACAGAAACCTTCCGCTAAAGGTTCAGCACCAAGCAGCGATATTCGCCCTTATTGCTTCGTTCTTGTGGGGGCTTGGGAATTTTGTCCAAAATATGGTTATCACTAAAGAACCTTGGCAGGTTATTTTGACTTTTGTAAATGTCTCGATGGCTATAGCGGCTATTTTGATTGTGCTACTGGTTAGCCGAAGAAGCTTCGGCCGAAAAATTAAAGAAGTTTCAAATAATCGACTTGGCCTGTTGGCCGGCGTTGCCGTAACTACCGGATCATTTGGATTCTACTCAGGTTCAAACCGCGCCGGCAGTGTTATCATCCCATCAGTGGTTGCGGCGGCCTCGCCACTGGTAGCTTCATTTTTGAGTTGGGTTTTCGACAAAGAAAAACTAACTTTATTAAAGCGTGCCGGCGCCGTTATCGCAGTAGCCGGCATAATCATGCTCAACATTTTATAGATAGACTATACTTAAAACATGTTAAAAAAGAAGAAACAGCGGATTTACGCCTTTATTGACAGTCAGAACTTAAACGTCAGTACCCAGAAGTTCGGCTGGAAGATGGATTGGCGCAAGTTCCGCAAATTCCTAAAAGATAAATACGGCGTGACGCGAGCTTATCTCTTTATTGGCTACGTGCCGGAAATGATGGAGATGTACGAGTTCCTGCATGGACTTGGCTACGGCGTGGTATTAAAGCCAACGCTTGAGATGCACCGTATACCCAAAGACGCGTCCATCAAACTGGAAGGGGAAGATAAAAAGCCAGTCAAAGGTAATGTTGATGCCGACATGGTTCTTTGGACCATGAAAGAAATGCCAAATTACGATAAAGCCGTCATTGTCACCGGCGACGGCGACTTCTTTACATTAATTGAATACCTAAAAGAGCAGGGCAGGCTTCACAAACTACTGACGCCAAATGTTCACTACTCAAGTTTGTTCAAACCGTTCCAAAAAAATATCGAACAACTTGGCAAATACCACCGCCAACTTAGCTACAAATCCCGCAAACCAACTCCAAAATAAATATACAAAAGCTATTCATAAGCGTAACAGAACTATGCTATCGCATAGTTTTGTTTTGGGTGAGTCAGAAGTGCCAAACTGTTTTGCGCTACAGCTGTGACTTCCATATACTTAGACTATGAGTAGGGATGTTGAAGAGGGAAGGATTGCTCAGGATTGGCAAACGCTGGAGGCGTTGACAATTAAGCTGGCGGCTAAAATCGTTGATTACAGCCAAAAACACAAGCTCAAATTTTCCAAAATGCTGGTAATCCCCAAAGGCGGCTATTTTCTGGGCTTGTTACTTCCGGAGATGCTCGGTTTTAACAACGACCAATTGATACATACTTGTGTCCAAACCTACGTGCCGGGTGCCGGCGATGCCCAAACCGGCAGTTTGATTCTGGGTCCGATGCCAGCCGAAGTAGATATAAAAGGGCAGGATATATTGATTGTGGATGAGGTTTGGGACACCGGCATGACGCTCGACTTTGTCGTCCGCTACCTTAAAGACCGCGGCAGTAAAACTATCACTATTGCCGTGCTGCATTACAAACCGGGCAAAAGCCGGATTAAGGACAAAAAACCAGATATTTTCGTAAAGCAAACAAATGCTTGGATTGATTATGCTTGGGAAACAGCTCGCATCAAAGGTAAGCAGCCGGTCAGCGTTTCTCGCCAGATCAAACCCTCGCGCATCTTCAAACTCGACCCGCCACCCAAATAGTTGATTAATTATAATTAATGTTATATAATACCCATTTCAATGAGAGCTATTACCGAGAGAATTAACCATCTAACACCTACAGAACTACTGGCTGCTTATCTTATATTTGGTGCATGGACTACATGGGCCGCCACAGATTTATATGACCGTGTTAAGCAGATAAATGCGACCAACGAAACTCGGCGTTCCCAAGATTCTGCTTTAATTCAAAATGCTGCTCAAGGGGTAGGCGAACTTGTATCTAGAAGGATCGTATTTGGCGGTGCGGAATATCGGATTTCACCAAACGGTCAGGAGGGTGTTTTCTTGCTTAGCGCTCGTAAAGGTGATAAGTTGCGTAAAGTTGAAGTACGAATGGATATTCACGGCGGTAAAGCCCGCTCCAAAGATACAACCTACGTTTCGCTAAAGGAGTATAAGTGCAAAGCGGACCTATGCTTAGACGACCAGACTGAATTGAATATTAGAAAAACTAAGAGTGGCAATTGGGTAGTTGAATCAGGTAGCAAATCGATAGATCCGGAGACTGGGAGTAACTTTGTACAAATTGAAGCCAACGAACTTCTAGCTTCGGTCAAACCAAAATTGTAATAGGATGGCCAAACGTTATCTCCTAAAGCGTCGACAGTTTGGCGATCCGATTCTGAGGAAGAAGGCAAAGGCGCTATCGAAAAAGGAAATTTTATCACCGCAAACCAGACGGCTCATAGCCAATATGCGCTATACGCTGGCTAAGAAAAAATATGGCGTTGGATTGGCGGCGCCGCAAGTCGGTGGAAATGTTACACTGGCTATCGTTGAAATTAAACCGACTAAAACTCGGCCAAAATTACCGGAAGAAAAATGGGCAAGTTTAGTTCTTATCAATCCAAAAATTATTAAAACTCTCGGTGGCAGGCGGCAACTATATGAAGGTTGCATTAGTTTTGCTGAAGTGTTTGCTAAAGTGCCGCGCTACAAAAAAATCCGCGTCCGTTACCTTGACGAGAAAGCCAAGACCCACGAGAGAAATTTTAAGGGTTTGTTAGCCCATGTTATCCAGCATGAAATTGATCATCTTGATGGAGTACTATTTGTTGATCGCGTGAAAGACGAAACTTCATTCATTACCCAAGCCGAATACATCAAGCGGATAAAGAAGCAAAAAGTAACAAGTAACAAGCAAAAAGCAAAGTCCAGAAAGCGTATACTCAGAAAAGATAAATGAAAATGCTTAGCTCAATCCCTCATGTTGACCTCGTCGTTAGTTCCTTTAATAAAAGTCTACCTTTTTACAAAAAACTGTTCGAAGTGCTTGGCTGGGAAAAAGAATCAGAAACTAAAGGTGAGAGAGGCGAACGACTTATCTATTTTGCAGGTCCTGGCGGAAAATTGGATTCGGCCATCGGTCTTCGTGAAAGACAATCACATAATCGCTCAACGCCCTATGATAGGTATGATCTAGGCTTTCACCATGTGGCAATAAATGCACCTACCCGCAGACTTGTTAATGATGTTGCGGCATGGTTGAGAAAAGAGGGATATAAAATTGAAAGTGGGCCGGAAGAGTATTACAACAAAAACTACTATGCGTTGTTCTTTTGTGATCCGGATGGACTGAAACTTGAAGTAGTGTCAAGAGAATGAATCGTTCTTCCAATAATAAGGTTGGGATTTTGGCGGGGACGTTTGATCCGGTGCATGCGGGGCACATTACATTCGCTGAGCAGGCCATTAAACAATTAGCTTTAGATAAAGTCGTTTTTTTGCCGGAGCGCCAGCCACGAGGCAAAAAAATTGTTACAGAATTGAACGATCGTTCAAAAATGTTAGAGTTGGCTGTTGAAGGTTATGAAAATTTTGAAATTTACGATACAAACGAGTTGCACTTTACTTTAGTAAAAACACTGCCTAAATTGCGGTCTAAATACCCTAATTCAGAATTTGTATTTTTAGTTGGTTCGGATGTTGGCCATCATCTGGCTGAATGGAGCGATATTTATCAGCATGCTGATAAAGTTACTTTTTTGGTGTCAGTTCGCTCAGGGCATGATGAAACTGAAATTCAAAATGAGTCGCCAAAGCTGCAACTTAATTTTTTGAAGGCCCCAAACCCACAATTGTCATCACGCCAAATCCGCGAAGGTCGAGCCAAAACCGGCATCGCCAAAGTTGATCACTATATTGCCGAACACCACCTCTACAGCTAATATATAGATTAATGACTAAGCGGAGCGTTGAGGAACGCCTGGTGGCCATAGAAGCCAGGAACGCCAGAGTGGAGAAGAATAAAGCCTGGGAAACCAGCCTGACGCGGCGCTTAAGCATCGCTCTACTGACTTACTTTGTGGTGGTTGCTTATCTGTTACTAATCGATAATGATCGTCCATACGTTACTGCCATCGTGCCAGCCGTCGGTTATTTTCTGTCAACATTGGTAATGCGAAACATTAAAAGTTTGTGGCAGGGCAGGAGACGCTAGGCTATGCACATTGTGTCGGCAGACCAGTTCAGCGTAGGTGACATTGATGAGATCTTTGAATCCGCCGCCCGAATGAAAAAGACGTTGGCTACCGTAGGCGGCAGAGAAAAACTGGCTAAAAAATATCCAGGACGCCAAGTTGCCACACTTTTTTATCAACCTTCAACTCGCACACGTTTAAGCTTTGAAACCGCCGCCTTAAAGCTCGGCATGGGTGTGGTTGGAAC
>Ga0155636_114_pt1 | contig 5571 bp, 4 predicted proteins | sample RifCSPhighO2_12_FD_107293 | JGI IMG/M metagenome (GOLD analysis project Ga0155636, IMG submission 107293) | Candidatus Saccharibacteria bacterium RIFCSPHIGHO2_12_FULL_47_16b | reverse complement strand
ATGAACCAGCGAAGCTCGGGACCAGATTCCATCTACTGATTCATCAGAAAATGGCATCGAAAGCATGTCTGCTTGAATAAATTCGACATCTGGATGCCTCTGTTTCGCTAAATCAATTAACTCATGTGACAGATCGATACCTATTGCATGAAAGCCCTGCTCTGCGAATATTGCCGTGTCACGGCCAGCTGCACAACCAACGTCAACTACCGTGCCACCCGGCCTAAGTTTTTTAGCAAACTCACCGATTTGCTCTAAATCAGCCCTGCCCTCAATTGCGTCCGCATATTCAGCAGCATGGGTATCGTAAGATGCCAGTGTATCATCAGGACTTGGCAGAGAGTTGCTCATCCTATGATTATAGCTTTTGCGGTCAAGTCACACTAAAAAAACCAGAGGTGCTTACCCAGTAGTGAGCTTTCGAGATTATTCGCTTTGCGAATATTTCATCCCGACAAAGTCGGGATAGACTCGAAAGTCTACTACTGGGCTTATGCTTGCAAGTGTTCCGAGTTTTTGACATTGTATCTGAAATGACGGATATGGAGCCAAAGGAGCCCGGCGAAACTGGACTTTTCCCGGTCCATGGTAAAGGATTGGATTTTTTCTTGGGTAGAGTCGGCAGCCAAGAAATGGTAGAGCTAGTGGCACCAAGCATCCCTGAGGGCCCGGACGGAACAGTAGGATTACCATTGAGTTGGCTCGGTGAATTAGCCAGAGATAGTGAACCCGATACCGTTATATGGTTGCGTGGTACCAATGGTTCAAATGATAGTTTCAGCTTCGAGGAGACGAAAAAAAATAATGTAAGCTTGGTGGACGGAGCGATTGAGATTGACCATGAAGGCAGAACGGTGTTCATTGAAGGCAGTAGTAGACATATAACGAAAAGGCAATTCGATCTGCTTTGGTTGCTGGCTGAAAATAAGGGTAAAGTAATCTCACGAGACAGGATGTCCAGAGAAATCTGGGACGGGTATGGGTCACTGAACCTGCCAGACGTTTTTATCAGCTATCTTAGAAATGGGGTCCTGGGCGACAAATACAGATGGGTTATACAGACGCGCCATGGTATAGGCTACCTTCTCGACGACAGGGCTGAACCAGGTAAAACAGTCTAAACCCAGAGGTGTTTACCTAATAGTAAGCTTTCGAGATTATTCGCTTTGCGAATATTTCATCCTGACAAAGTCGGGATAGACTCGAAAGTCTACTACTGGGCTTATGCTTGCATTCCTAGCTCTTTAGTTTATTCTCTATTCAAAGGAGTTATTATGCTAAATACTGTAGAAAGACCAGAAGTTTTGAGAGTTCAAAGTCCACCTCTTGAATTTCACTCGGGATTTCCTGTTGTTCATATTCCAGAAGCGGAGAAGGTTCTGTCCGAGCGTTTTCAAGCTGTGGGTCATTTAGCCTCAGTCGCTAATTTTATGGCCCAACATGATAAGAGTAGCGAGTATCCGGGACTGGGTGTTTTGAATGCTGGCTTTAACGTTGGCTCTCATAGACTGGATCTCACACCAATGGGCGGCAATGCGGATGTACTGTTAGGTTACTTCAACTTAGCAGAGCTTCACTATGGGTCCGCAGGGCATCGGCGTGATGAAGCCATTAGATACTTGTTTGGTGCAGTTGACCTAGGTGAACGTGGCTTGGACGAGACCGGCTATGCCGTTTTGGAGAGAAGAACCCATAGGGCAAGTGGCTTTGGTGTGAGACGCTACTTAGGAAAGGTTGCTGCCTTTCGTTATACACCCGAGGATTCAGATTTAATGGAGTTTGCTGATGCAGTGGTACCCGGAACTCCAGAGTTTCCAATAGCACGATTTGATAGGACTCATGGTCTTGGATACGGCAAAAGAGTAATTCTAAAACCTTAATAAATCCTACGCACGGATGTCGACAAAAACAGATGAAGTTCATGGGTCCGGGCATAAGCCGGAAACAGATGAGTTTTAAGTCCGGACTCTCAAAAACAGAGAGAACGAACTATAAAAAGCAGGCAGAATCGAGGACCTGTCGAGCTGTAGGTGAGACCGATCCCTTTATGGGTCGTTCCGCAGATTCACCTACTCTTTTGAGGTGAGTGACCATCTAGTTTTTGAGCCGTCCGTCGGCTTTTGGGTTCCGTTTTGCCGAGACAAAATGGAACGAATTAGAGTTCGCCCCAATTCTTACCTGTTTTATCCATATAGTTGACTATGTGTTCCAATAAGCATGAACATAATAGCTGAATCACTTTTCCTTACAAATAGAGCCCGATAGTCGCTGGTAACATTAATGCTCCAATAGCCGGCATATCTGCCTCTGAGGGGATGAAGCTTTAGTAACGGGTCACTTGGGTTTTTAACGAATAATCTGAGTCGATCGTCGAACTGCCGCTGAATTTTAGGCGGTAATTTCTTATACCTTTTACTAAAGGTTTTTCGGTAGCGAATAATCATCGATGGCTACTTCTTCAAGTCTGCCAAGAAATCCTCTACGTTGTCAAAGGGCCCACTCACTTCTCCGGCAGCTACTTCCGCTTCGGCTTCGGCGATTAACTTTTCCAGCTTGGGTGTCATCGGCTCCGGAGCATATAACTCGATGCGCCGAGTTATAATAACCTGCTTAAGGTAAGCATTAATAAGCGAACTCAAAGTTAGTCCTAGGCTTTGGGCCAGGTTTTGAGCTTCATCTTTGGTAGTCTTATCAATGCTGACGCTGATAGTTGTTTTCATATTAGGAATTATATAGATTACAATAGTTTTGTCAACGTTTTTTTACAGCTGGCCCCAATTCTTCCCGCTCGAAATATCAACTTTTAATTTAACTGGCAATTCATAAATATTTTCCATGGTTTGTTTGAGCATAGCGCCAATGGCTTTAGCTTTTTTGGCCGGCGCTTCAACTAAAACGCTGTCGTGGATTTGCAGAAGCATCTTGGCCTCAGCCGGTAATTTTTTGGCGACTTCCACCATGGCTAATTTCATAATGTCCGCCGCTGAACCTTGAAGCGGATGGTTGATTGCCGCGCGGTAAGCTGCCTCGCGCACCGCGAAATTTGATGAGCTTACATCCGGCGTTGGCCGGCGCCGACTCATAATTGTCTCCACAAAGCCCTGCTCTTCGGCCTGCTTACGTAAGGAATCTATATACTTTTTCAACTTAGGCCGAATCTCGAAGTACTTGGCGATAAATTCCCGGGCCGCGCCATAGTCCATACCTGTACCGGTGCTCAGTCCATGGGGTCCAAGTCCGTACATGATGCCAAAATTAACGGCTTTAGCCGAGTAGCGCTGCTCTTTAGTGACTTTTTCTGGCTTGATGCCATAAACCAGCGCTGCGGTCTCGACATGAATATCCCCGTCACGGTTGAAGGCCTCAACCATGCCTTTGTCGCCGGATAGTGCGGCCGCCAAACGGATTTCGAACTGGCTGTAATCGGCGCTGACCAAGACATTCCCCTTCTCAGCTACGAACGCTGTGCGGATTTTTTTTCCAAGCTCAGTCCGAACCGGAATGTTTTGCAGGTTCGGGTCAGTGCTAGAAAGTCGTCCGGTTTGAGCAATTGTCAGATTAAAGGTGGTGTGCAATCGCGAGTTGTCATCGACCATTTGCGGAAGTGTATCGACATAAGTATTTTTGAGCTTAGTCATTTCGCGGTACCGGCTAATAAGGTTGATTATTGGGTGCAGACCGCGCATTTTTTCTAGCTCTGAAGCGGCTGTACTGAAGCCAGTTTTGGTTTTTTTGATATTAATAGTTGGAATATTCAGCTTGACGAACAGTACATCGGCCAGCTGGCCCGGGCTTGCAATGTTAAATTCGTGGTTCGCATGGCCGTAGATCATTTGCTCAACATCACTAATATCGTCTTCTAATTGCTTGGCATATTTTTTCAAATAATTAACATCCAGCTTAATACCGGCTAACTCCATATCGGCCAGCACCGGTATGATTGGCCACTCAACTTGGCGCGCCATTTTTTCGAGCTTGGGTGCTTGGCTGAATTCGTGCCGCTGAACATGCGTCAGCTGGGCGATAACGGCGATAATTTCCGGTGCCCGGCGAATAAAATCTTCGGTCGGTAAATCTTCAAGTGGTGCGCCTTCAAAACGAAGGTTGACGGTAGCCAGATCCGTCAGGCTTTGGATGCGCATTAGAGGATTAATTAAAAACGCCGCTATCAGTACATCATGCCCTACTTGGCCAGTTTCAAGTCCTAAATTCCGCAGTAATTTGATGTCGCTTTTGACATCATAACCAATTAGGTCTTTAGCCTTTAGTTGAGTACCCAGTCTTTTCTGAACTTTTTTGGAATCGAGTTTAGTTAGATCCAATGTATAAACTTTTTTGTCATCCCCAAGCACCAGTGCTTGGGGTTTTGAGCCGTGGCGACCCGCTGCCCGTGAATAGATAAATATTTCACTGGTTTTGCCCAGTTCAAGCTTGTCCAGCTGCTTGACTGTATCTATCAAAGTGTTGGGTGGTGTTTTCAGCTGCTCGCCGCCGACCTTGTCTTTAGCTGGAAGGTCAGCCCTCATATGGTCGGGCAAGTTATTCAGCAAGCTTCGAAATTCGAGATCTTGGAGAATCTGTTTTAAACGGTCCGTATCTAACTTGGTCACATCCATGGACTTAAGGTCAAGTTTGACTGGTGCGTCCGTCCAAAGTTTGGCTAAATCCTTGCTCAGATAGGCCAGTTTCTTGCCGGCCTCAAGTTTTTTACGTAGGTTTTCTTTGACCAGAACCAGATTCTCATAAACACCGTCCAAGCTTTTGTAGTCCTTTAGTAAAGCAATGGCCGTTTTTTCACCGACGCCTGGCACGCCCGGAATATTGTCCGAGCTATCACCTTTTAAAGCTTTGAGGTCAAGAAATTGCTCAGGCTTTAAGCCATATTTGGTTGTAAAGCTCTCCGAATGGAACTCCTCAATGTTAGAAAAACCTTTTTTCAAGGCATAGACATTAACGTTACCATTTATTAACTGCAGAGCATCAAGATCTGATGTGATAAGCATTGTGTCCAAGCCTCTTTTGCGAGCCTGCACGGCTAGTGCGCCCATAATGTCATCAGCTTCATAATCATCGAGTTCGTACATCGGCCAGCCGAAAGCTTCGAGCAACTCATGCAGAATCGGGATTTGAGTATAAAAATCCGGCGGTGCCGGTTTGCGGCCAGCTTTGTAATCCGGGTACATTTTTAATCGCTTGCGGATGTTGGTTTTGGGCTTGTCCCACGCCACCGCCACATAATCGGGCTTGAGTTTTTTGATTAACTCCAGCGCCATGGCGGCAAAGCCATAAACGCCGCCGGTCGGCACACCTTCCTTGGTACTCAAATTAGGCAAAGCATAGTAGCCTCTGTAGAAAACACTTTTTCCGTCTATAATTGCTAGTTTTTTACGCTCCGCCATCGCCTAAATTATACGCTGTCTAAGTGACGAGGTTAGGAGTTGTTGCCAAAATCCTTCGGTAAAACCAGCAAATCCAATCCATGCCGGGCGGCCAAATATCCGACAGCTTCTTTAAGCGTCGGTTTGGCTTTCCCTAAAATTTGTCCAAATGTAGCTTCGTACTGCCAAAGTA
>Ga0155636_111_pt1 | contig 6655 bp, 5 predicted proteins | sample RifCSPhighO2_12_FD_107293 | JGI IMG/M metagenome (GOLD analysis project Ga0155636, IMG submission 107293) | Candidatus Saccharibacteria bacterium RIFCSPHIGHO2_12_FULL_47_16b | reverse complement strand
ACTCCTGATTTAGGAGCTTCTGGTGGTCTTAAGATACCATCAATCAGCGGTGGGGGTGGCGGTGGAGCTTGAGGTTCTGGTGGACTGGTTGGTATTTGAGACCCCGACGGCCCTACCTGTCCGGTAGACAGGCGCGGTTCGTGATGCAATGGACGTTTGGCTAACATCGGATCCGGCATTGTCGGGTGGTGACCAACGATTACCGGACGTGATGTCGGCTGAGGCTGGACTTTGCCCGGCTCATTAATATCAAATGCACCTTTCCCTTTTCGTCTTCTTTTAGCGCTCATTTTCTACCTCTGCGTGACGTCTCTGCCACTTTCTAGCCGATTCAACTATACCGCTAAAGCTTTCGTAATTTAAGCTGGCGCCGCCGACTAAAAAGCCATCAACGCCGGGAATTTCCAAGTAACCGCTGACAATATCCGGCGTGACACTACCGCCGTACAAGACTCTGATCTTTTGAGCCGGTCTGGTGCCAAAAACATCTCTTATATAGTTACGGATGTAAGCGACTGCCTCGGCTGCTTTATCTGGCGGCGCAATATCGCCTGTGCCGATAGCCCAGACTGGTTCATAAGCAATAACCGATTGGCCGACTTCCTTGGCTGTTAAATTAGCTAGGCCGCTCATCAACTGGTCGTGTAAAACTTGTTTGGTTTCACCGTCTTGACGTTCAGTTTTGGTTTCGCCAACGCACAGTATCGGGATGATATCGTTACGGACAGCCGCCGATACTTTGTCGCGGATAGTCGGCAGATCCTCATTGAATATGTGTCGCCGTTCGCTATGGCCGATAATGCAGTAATGAATAAGGTCGCGCAACATGGTAAAGCTAACCTCGCCGGTAAAGGCGCCCTCATCACGGTGATAGGCATTTTGGGCGGCCAGGCGGAATTTGCGCCGGTCTATCTGCAGGCTTAAGGGCTGGAGTGTTAGCATGGTCGGAGCTAGCACTATTTCAATATCGCGGTGGATTTTGATGCGCTCGGCCAGTCGATGAACTAGCAGACTTGCCTCGCTGGTATTGAGGTTCATTTTCCAATTTCCGATGATTAGGATTTTTCTCATTCCACCCTGATAAACTTCTTAAATTCATTGTACACGAAAAGTCGCTCGTCCATTAGTTCAGAAGAATGTTACGCGCCGGGTCACCTGCCGCCCGCAGGTCAGGCGACTCGGGCTGCACTTCGCCTGATTCTTCTTCGCTAAAGGACTCGCTCCTGCCTGGCCTTGAGGCTTTCGATGCCAGGGAGTTTTTTGCCAGACATTAGTTCCAGACTGGCGCTGCCGCCGGTTGAAACAAAGCTGAATTCTTCGGCTAAACCTTCGCTCTCAATGTAAGCAGTTGTATCGCCGCCGCCGACTAAACTAAAGGGCTTACTTTTGGGGCTGCCATTGCCGCCAATCATGGCTTCGGCTATTAGGCGGCTGGCGTGGGCAAACGGCGGTGCCGCTCCAGCCAGACCCTTTACTTCGGCCATACCGGCTGTACCGCTCCAAACCACAGTCCGAGAGACTTCTATAACACCAACTATCTCTGACGCGCTCATTGGGCCGATATCTAAAATCAGTTCATCGGCCGCCACAGTATGGCTGTGGGCTGGCGGTGTTCTGGGATAGGCTTCAACATCGGCTAATACCGCTGTTTGCAGCTCGACAATTCTGGTCGGCTTACGACCATCCGTCGAAGTGCTAACCACACCATCAACAGGGATTAAAAGTTTAAATGGCCGTTTTCTGGCTTGCTTTTCGGCTAGTTCAATAATCTCCTCGGCCAAATCGATTTTGTCAGCCTCAATCACGCTCTTGCCAATCCTAATGTCTTTAGCCACCAAAAAATTATTGGCAAGAGCGCCAACCACGGCAACACAATCAGCTAGTTCGATAAACCGCTTCAGTACGCCAATTTTCTCATCTATTTTGACGCCACCAATGATGGCGGTTAATAGTCGGGCCGGATTTTGTATTACATCTTCGATAGTCTCAACCTCTTTTTCCAGTAAAAGTCCGCCAAAAGATGGCATTAGATTAGTTATCGCCTCGGTGCTGGCATGGGCACGGTGGACCACACCAAAGCCGTCCTGGACAAAAATCTCCGCGGCGCTAGCTTCAACCAATGCTTCAGCAAAATTATGGTCATTATTTTCCTCGCCGGCGTGGAAGCGCAGATTTTCCAAAAGCGCGATTGAACCAGGCTTTAGTTCGGCAATGGCTTTGCGAGTATGCTCACCAACACAGTCAGCAATAAAATGAATTTCTTTATCCAAAAGCCTAGCCAGTTCTTTGCCAACTGGCCTAAGCGAAAGTTCGTTATCCGGCTGGCCGGCTGGCCGGCCAAGATGAGAGATAATTATCAAAAGGGCCGGCTTTTGCTTGAGGATATATTCAATGGTTGGTAGGGTTTGGCGCAAACGGAAGTCGCCGACAACTACGCCATCTTCAATCGGTACATTAAAGTCAGCTCGTAACAGAACCCGCTTGCCCTTCAAGCTAACATCTTTGACGGTCTTAAAGCCCACCATTTATAAGTAGTATGACAAAAGCCAAGCTTAAGCACTACCCACTTTTTGATTTCAAGTAAGCTAAGTGTCCATAAAAATAACATATGTTCAAATTATGGACAGGCTCGCAAGTTTGCTAAGATTATTCATTATCGCCAAAATCAAACAACATCATAAAAAACTCCTACGCTGGACACTTCTAGTTTCGACTATCTTTTTTTCCCAGCATGCCGTACGTGACTACCTGCAATTAAAGGGTGTACATAATTTCTTTACTGACTTTGCTCATATTAGGGATACGTCGATAGATGAAAAAACTAGCATGACTTTATCAATAATTTTAGCTATTCTTAGCTTTAGCCTTTTTCTGTTGAGTCGCCGCCGAACTAGAGGTCAAAGCCGCTAAGGTCTAAAACTAAGGCTTTGCCGTCGTAATCGTAGGTGTCGCCGTTATTTAGCTCTCCGTTGTAAGATTCATCCAAGGTCAGGTGGCGCGGCCGATGAATACCCAAAGAAGTGGCCAAAAAGCTCTCTTCCCAGCTTAGGGTTGGAGCAATGTGGTGGGTTGGTAAGACCCCCTCGTAAGTGCCGACCGCGCGGTCGTAACTGACGGTACCGGCCCAAACCCGGCGGCCCATAATTTTGTAAGGAGTCCGCCAGAGCCTTAAGTGATGGCGCCGACGGAAAGTATCGGCTTTGGTGGGCTTCTCAAAGGCTAGAGTAAAATGATGGCCGGCTAGATAGCTATCAGATATCGGACCGGCTCGGTAACTGCGGTTAAAAATGGCCGCCACGAGCGCCTTGCTAAGGCTAACCGCGCCAATTTTATCGGCTCGATACCAGCCATGGTCTTTAAAATGGCTAGTCAAAAAGCGCTTATTGCCAATTACAATCAAGTTTACCGGTTCCATGGGTCTGGCATCTCTGGAATAACTATGCTTTGGCAATAAATCGGCCAATTCCTTAATGCTGTTTGCTTTGATTTTTCTCTTTTTCAATCTAGGTCAATCATAGCAAACTTGTCTTTTTACAGATAAGAGTACATGCTAGAATAGGTTGATAAAATGCGCCTGATGGCCCCATCGTCTAGTGGCCTAGGACACCAGGTTTTCATCCTGGCAACAGGGGTTCGATTCCCCTTGGGGTCACCAAGCATATTTTATTGAATTAAAAATCCCTCGACAGCGTCGAGGGATAGCTCCACCTTTTGAGAGAGCGGTCAGTCTTGCTTCTCTAGTAGTTACGCTAGCACACTTTTGGCTTTAGCGCAACCGTTATGCACAGGTATGGCCCTGCCCACCCCTAGTGTTTTTTGTTTATTGTTGATTGTTTATTATCTCTTTACAGATCGAACTCTTTGCCCGCCTAAACTTCTTAGAAGTTTCGGTGGGTACGGCCGCTCCACAGATAGTGGAAGATACCGGCAAAAGCGCTAACTCCTACAAACAAGGCGGCAGCCGTAGAGCCAGGACCGGTATCTGGAAGCTTGCCAGCCGGAGGTGTGACAGGCGGCGTTACCGGAGGAGTTGTAAACGTCACAGATTTGCTACAAACGGCTGTTTGTTCAGTTCCGCCAACATCGAATTTTAGCGTGGCATTAATGGTGTAATTGCCATCGGCGCCGTAGGTGTGACTGGCAGTAGTGTTGGTTGTTAGAGTAGTATTGCCATCACCCCAGTTGAAGGTGACATTCTTGAAGGTAGCACCGCCGCTGGTTGAATAGGTAATCGTAGCGTCAACTTTCCGCCCAGCTGATGTTTTCACATCAAGCAAAGTACAAGCATAGGCCGGAACCACGGTAGGCTGTTCGATTGCTTTAACTTTAATATTTACCCATCCACTGAAGCCAGCACAGCCAGGTACTTGGCCGTTAAGGGCACTGTAGCCGATCAAGGCACCGCTTGAAGTAACGATGCTATCCGATAAAGCCACATCATTTAGCAAGTTAGTCCGGATGTAGGCAGAACCTGGCACATACTGGAGTTTGAACGGTTTGTCGTTGGTAAAGCCAACTGTGTCGTGAACTGTACCCGGATTAGCGTTGTCGGCCGAAATGAAGCCGATGGCCTCAAGACCGGTGTTGGTGTTGGTTGGTAAATCAACTCGGACACGAGTGTTTTGGGCAACTAAGTTTAGGTCAGAACGGGCATTGTTATGGAAGTAAATCTGGACGATGTATTCCTTATTGTTCTCGATGTCGATGCTGTCAGTGTAGGTGTTAGTGCCGGCGCTAGCATCGCGAGTCATCAAGAAGGCACGCTCATCACCAAAGAACGGGTTGTCGGTAATTGAGTTAAAGGTGATGTAAGTGGCCGGGTTAGCCCAAGTAAAGGTTGGTCGGATTGGACCCCAGCCAGCTAAAACCGTACCAGCCGAGACTAAGGCCACTGCTATTGTAAGGCCGAAAGCGATCAGCTTGTTTTGTTTGCTTCTAAAGATACGCATTATATTTCTCCTTTATTCCCTATGTTAAGGCCTTGGTGGCGGTGGCGGATCGCTGCCTTTGCCTGGGGTTGTAGGGGTAGTTGGAGTCGTTGGAGTCGTTGAAGTTGTGGTTGTAGTTACCTCTGGGCCAACCTGTAGTGGGACTGGGCAACGTGCCAAGAATCTGTCGTCATTTGGATTGGCAATAATCTTTAAGTCAAATAGATCGAAGGCGGCTTCTGTAAATTTACCACTAGGTGTTGGTCGGTCGTAGTGATGCTGTATAGGATCGATTTTTCCTTCTCTGGTTGATGGCGCAATATCAAGTGCAGTTTTATCAATTTCATCAGCCGTATCGAAGTCCATACGAATACGAGGTGTTTGCACGTCCTTTTCAAACTTGAAGCGGTCAAGACTGAAAGCAAAGTCAGATCGACTAAGCATTTTGATTCGTGGACCTTCACACAAACCTTTGTCTTCTTTGGTCGGAACGTCAGTCGGCGGTCTTTCCAGTTCGACATTCTTATGTTTAAATTCTGCATCTACTGTCCTCGGGTTGTAATCATTCTTTACTCTCTTTTTCACATAGGGGTTTTTCTCGGCATGGTCTAGTGTATCTTTTTCACGAGAATCAACTGCAGTTGTATCCCAAGGACAAGTTATCCCTTTCTGTCTGGTGAATTCTGGTCTAGGATCAAGATCTTTACCAGCACCGATCGTAATCCATGCCTGTTTGGTTACGTTGCCATTGCGGATACAGCGCATTAAGAACTCGAATTCGTTATCTGGCACAAGTGTAGGAAACTCACGCGCCGTAACCAGGCTTTTGACAATTTCTGTAGTTATCGGAGGTCGTTGTGGCTTCGGCTTTTCTGGTTTTTGTGGTTTTTCTGGTTTTTGTGGTTTTTGAGGAATGCTGGTCTTGGTCGTAGTAACATTGGCGCAGCCTTTTGGTGTATCGATAATCCACCGAACGCCAGTTTTTGCATCGTCGATGACAACCCTTCGGCCCTTAAGCCGATAATTGCCCGCCCAAACGACATTACGAATCACCGACACATCACCGGCACCGAAACACATTGTTTCATAGCGCGTCCCCGGCTTGGCAGAAAACTCGGAGTATTTGCCGGATCGGACTCGCTTAATGAACTGATTCCAGACGCTGGCCGGAATATCGGAAAGTTCCGCACATTCCCGGCCCTTCCTAGAAGTGGCCATCTTGATAAACTCTAGATTGTCGGCAACCCCCTTCTCGCCGTTTGCTGAAGTCCACAAAGGGTCACCACCCACCTCACGCCAGTAATATGGGGTGTTGGATTCGGTCTCGGCACTATTCGCGACAAATGGGCTTTCAGTCTTAGTAGGTGCAAAAACCGAAGAGGCAGTAAACTCGCCAAAAGGCGAGGCGGGCAAATAAGTTGTATTGCGAGATGGCTGTTTTTTGTTAGCTGCCTGGGCTTGACCAGTGAATTCGGCTAGCGCTAAAGCGCCGCCGATAGCAGCGGTCAAAGTCGCGCCAGCGATCTTGAGACGATCCTTAAATAAAATGCCACTCGGCTGCATAGCAAAAGCTGGGGCTTCCATATTACGATTCATTTAATAACTTCTCCTTATTAACTTTCCTAGTTCTCCACCCTGCGCATCATTCCATGCGAGGATTGTGCTTATATTAACACAAGCATTAATTTATGTCAATACATAAAAACATAATTTTTTGCAAGCACAAG
>Ga0155636_121_pt1 | contig 8247 bp, 8 predicted proteins | sample RifCSPhighO2_12_FD_107293 | JGI IMG/M metagenome (GOLD analysis project Ga0155636, IMG submission 107293) | Candidatus Saccharibacteria bacterium RIFCSPHIGHO2_12_FULL_47_16b | reverse complement strand
AGCCGGATATCATCCTACTCGATCTGATGATGCCCGAGATGAACGGCGATGAAATGCTCGAGAAAATGCGAGCTACAGATTGGGGTAAAAATATCAAAGTGGTTATTCTAACTAATGTTGGCGAACAAGAAGCACCGGAAGCCCTCAAACAAATGGACGTCAGCGCCTATGCCGTCAAATCCGACATGACACCTATCCAGATTACCGAGCTGGCTAAACAAGTTCTGGCGCCAGCTCAACAAACCGCGCAGCCCCCAGCCTGAATTTACCATAACCGTTAGCTATTTACCGTTCACCTTTCACCGTGCTTTTTCCTTTTACCTTTATCCTTGTTAATGGATAATGGTAAATAGTAAACGTATGGTAAACAGTAAACCGAAAATGGTTAACGCCTCATCGGGGGTCTGCCGATGAGGATTGGGATTGTCGGTTGGGGTGTGGAGGGCCAAAGCGTCATGCGCTGGTTTGGGCCGGAGTATGAATATCTGATTGTCAATGAACATCCCAGAGATGATTTCCCGCAGAAAACGGATAAGCTAAAGGTTCAGTTTTTGACCTCTGAAAAACCGGCCGGCCTCACCGGCAACGTAGAAGACCTTAGTTATTTAGACGGCATTGATAAGTGCGATAAAATTGTCTACTCACCGACATCTTATTGGAATTTGAAGCGGGCTTTTGGTAAGGATAAGAGTTTTTGGGATAAAACCACCACTGTTTTACACGTCTTTTTCGAAGAAGTTAAGACCAAAAATATCATTGGTGTAACCGGCACCAAAGGTAAAGGCACCACTGCCACATTAATTCATTTAATGCTGGAGCAAGCCCTTCGACAAAGCTCAGGGCCTTCGGCCGGGACCAAATCTTATTTAGGCGGTAATATTGGCACCAGCGTTCTCGATTTCATTGGCAGCGTGCAGCCAAACGACTACGTCGTATTGGAGCTATCTAGCTTCCAGCTGTTCTACTTCCCCTACAGCCCGCACATCAGCATCTGTTTAAAGATCGTACCGGAGCATCTGGACTGGCACCCCAGCCTGGAGGATTACATCGAGGCCAAAGCCAATATTTTTCGCCACCAGAAAGAGGGTGATATCGCCATTTATTTTGCCGGTAACCGCTATTCGCAACAGATTGCCGGCTTCTCGCCCGGTCAAAAAATCCCCTATTTTGCTCCACCCGGCGCCGTTGCTAAGGACGAAGGCGTAATTGTTGTCGGCCAAGACGAAATAGAGGTTATTAAAACCTCAGATATCAAACTTATCGGCGAGCATAATTTGGAAAACATCTGCGCAGCCGTTACTACTTATTACCAAATTAGCCAAGATTTAGAACCAGCGCGGCAGGTATTGTCTACGTTTTCTGGCCTGGAGCACCGTTTGGAACTTGTCCGCGAAGTCAACAGCGTCAAATACTACGACGACTCCTTCGGCACAAATCCAGAGACAGCTATTGTAGCTATGGCTGCCTTTACCCAGCCCAAGGTTATGATTATTGGTGGTTACGACCGCGGCCTCTCGATGGATCCACTGGTTGATGAAATAATGAAGCAACGGGTACGTCACGTTGTAGCTGTTGGCCAGACAGGCCCTAAGGTTGCCGAAATGCTTAAGCAAAAAGGCTTCCAAGATATTACGCTTGGTCTAAAAAATATGTCAGATATGGTTCGCACTGCTAAGGAAAAAGCTCAGTCTGGCGATGTGGTTATTTTATCTGCCGCGGCGGCCAGTTTTGATATGTTTAAGAATTTTGTTGATAGAGGCGAGCAATTCCAAAAGGCGGTTTTAGCCCTATGAGGAAATTCCAAAACTTCATCTTTAAGAACTATTCCTTAAAGGGTAAGGAAGCGGAGTTCTCCTATAGCCTAGATAACGAGCTCTATTTCACTGAAACCTACAAGTTTGATTTTGATTATAGTGACTACCAGCCGGAGGCTTTGGACCGAGCCCTGCAAATGTTATTTTTTATGGCTGGTGTTTCTTATTACAAAACCTACCTGCCGCCTCAAATAGTTGTTGAAAAAGGCGAACTCGATGCCCAAGAGGCTAAGTTCTTTGGCAAAACCTACCAAAAAGGCTTGGGCGAATTTTTCTATAGCAACAATCTCGATCCTAACTACATTGTTAATTTCCCCGCTAATACTGCTCAAATTGAAAAAGTAAATGCCGATTTAACAGATGGTTTGCTAGTTGGAATCGGTGGCGGGAAGGATTCTCTTGTTAGCGTTGAGTTATTACGTAGCCAACCAAGACTAGCAACGTGGAGTGTCGGCCACCGTCCTCAACTGGAACCGCTGGTGAATAAAATTAGCTTGCCCCATTTTTGGGTGGAACGGACATGGGATCGGAAGTTGCTTGAACTTAATAAACAAGATGTCTACAACGGCCATATACCGATATCGGCAATCTTTGCTTGCGTAGGTGTTACTGTGGCCATTTTAAGCGGATACCAAGATGTGGTAGTCTCCAATGAAAGTTCGGCTAGTGAGCCTAACTTTACATACAAGGGTGTGCCGATCAATCATCAGTATTCGAAGTCATTAGAATTTGAGCAAGATTTCCAGAATTATTTGGCCCAGCTTTTTACAAACGGCCCCCGTTATTATTCTTTCCTACGACCTTTTAGCGAGCTTAGAATTAGCGACTTTTTCGCAAAAATTGGTTTTGATAAGTACAAGGATGTTTTCAGCTCCTGTAATAGAGCCTTTACGCATGACAGCAGAAAGTTATTTTGGTGCGGTGAGTGCCCCAAATGTGCCTTCGTTTTTTTGGCATTAACACCTTTCGTACCAAGAGAAAAATTAGAAACGCTTTGGGGTAAAAACCTCCTGCTCGATCCATCACTTGAACCAACCTACCGGCAATTGCTAGGCATTGAGGGCGACAAACCGCTGGATTGTGTTGGGGAAATTAAAGAAGCCCGAACTGCTATGGAGCTAGCTAAAAAACAATATCCGGAACTTGAAAAATACAGATACGAACTGCCGACGGATTATGATTACCGAGCATTATCCGCTCATTCGATGCCTAAACCGATGTATGACTTGCTACTGAGTAAGCTTAATCTTAATCATTGACTTGATTTTTATTCAAACAAGAGTTATAAAATAGTTCATGTATACATTTAAATACGAAGTTCCCATAGGTCCAGCCATGGACCAAAGAGTGGCTGGTGGAGAAGTTTTTATAAAACACAATTCAGATCTTTCTGGATTAGTCATAATTACCTGCGTTGATTCGGTAGGTGAGAAGGCCGGCGAAATTGAAGTACCGGGCGAAGCATTAGTGGAATTTGTCGCCGAATACGTAAGAGGTGTAAGAATATCAGCGCTAGAACAGGTTAGCGCAGCAGAGGTGTTAGGTCTGAATGGATTACCTAATCCAACCGAGCCTGGGCCGCGCGGATAACATTTTCAAAAAGAGCGCAGACGGTCAGAGGGCCGACGCCGCCTTTTCTGGGACTGATAGTAATGTCATCGCGTTCATAAAGATCGTCGTCGGCGTTACCGACGGTTTTGCCTTCTTCGTTGGCTGTGCCGGCATCGACCACCACAGCACCCGGTTTAACCATTGAGGATTTTAATATCCGCGCGGCGTTGGCGGCGGCAATTATCACATCGGCTTTTTTGGCCTCGTTCTCCCAAAGGATGAATTTATCTCCCACAAACAGATCAATGCCGGATTTCTTGAGAGCTTTTTCCAGCGGCGCGCCGACTAATTTGCCGCGGCCAATTAAGACTACTTTTTTGTCTTTTAACTGCACATTATAACCGGCCAGCAGCCATAATATAGCCATCGGCGTAGCCGGTTCATGAACCGACTTTGGACCGAGGGCGTCAACGTCTTTTCTTGGATCAATGTGTTTTACGATCTCTTCAGTTTCATCTGGATCCGGCAGCGGCAGCTGCACGATCATGGCTGTAACTGATTTGTCATTATTTAATCTGTTAATCAGCTTGATTACCTCGTTTTGGGTTGGCTTATAAATATCTACATCGATACCGATATCGGCTCCATACTGTTTTTTAAGACGAACATAAGTATTAATGACCGGCTCGTCTTTAACCTGGACAATAGCCAGTTTGAGCTGAGCACCAGCCTTTCTAAATTCCTTAACTTGTCTGGCGTGCCGCTCTTTGATGTAGCCAGCCAGTTCTGCGCCATTAAGATACTTAATCACACTTTAATTCTATCCTCCAGACGCTTGATAGCCAAAGCAAAAGCCGCCTCTTTTAAATTAATTTTTCGTTTTTGGGCAAAATCGAACATATCATCTGTAGCTTTTACAATTAATTTTTCGAGTTGTTGATTAACCCTGTCTTCGGTCCATTGCTCACCTTGCCTATTCTGCAGCCACTCCAGATAACTGACAATCACGCCACCGGCATTAGCGATAACATCCGGCAGTATCACTTTGCCATTTTTTATTAAATACTCGTAAGCTTCTTCGGTTATCGGGCCGTTGGCCATCTCGACGATATATTTGGCCTTAATCGACCTCATATTCTCTGAAGTTACAGCATTTTCCAGACCGGCTAGAACGAGCACATCAGTGTCAAGACTCAACATCTCTTCATTGGTGATGATTTTGGTCATTTGCTGGTTGTAGTTTTTAAACCGGCCATCTTCTGTTTTGAACTTCTGTAGTTTTTCAGAATCAAGGCCAGCCCTTGAATAAACGGCCGCTTCGGAATCGCTGACGGCGACTAATTTCCAGTTTGGTTTCAGGGCTTGAGCACTGGTCGCGAAATTTGAGCCAACATTTCCGAAACCCTGCAAGGCATAACTTAGCGCCTGATCCTGCTTATGCTGCAAGGTTAAACCTTGTAGCATAAGCAGTTTCTGGAGGGCGATGACGCCGCCGCGGCCGGTGGCCGCTTCACGGCCAAGACTGCCGCCATTAGCTAGGCTCTTACCTGTAAAAGCCGCCCTAGCAACTCGCATTGCAGCGGCCTGCCTGCTAGCGGAGCCAGCAGCTCCGCCGCTGCTTGCAGGCACATCGCTTCGTTGTGTCTTGCGAGCCGCAGTCAACGTACTGGCGTGTACGTCTCCTTTGCTGTTCTCAGCCACGCCTTGCGCTGCACCTGCCTGCGAGTCGCTAGTTTTTCCTATCTGTCTGGCGTATTCGTCAAGCATCCAGTCCATGACTTGTGAATTAGTATTAACGTCCGGCGCTGGTATATCCTTGTCCGGGCCAACGTAAGGATATAAATGGGCGACGTATTTCCGGCTAAGTTCTTCCAGCTCGGTTTTGGATAGTTGAAGTGGATCAACCGCTACGCCGCCTTTGGCACCGCCCATCGGCAGACCAACAGCGGCCGCCTTGAGGCTCATTAGTACGGCCAAAGCTCTAATCTCATCCAGATTGACGTTTTTATGAAAACGAATGCCGCCTTTATAGGGCCCGAGTTTGTTAGAGTGCTGAATCCGATAGGCCCTAAACCTTTTGCCGCCGGCAAGCTCAACTTCAAAAATATGCTCTTTATCAAACCTTTTTAATCTCTTAACGGCCTCGGCCGGCAAGCCAATCAGCTTGGCCGCTTTGTCGACAAAAGAGTAAACGCTCTCAAGCATTGTCAGGCCTCGACAGCTGAATTTGACCGATCACTTCTTCTGGCGTCTCGGCAAAACTTACCAACTGATCAAGGCCGGGCGTTAGCATGCCTTCAGTTTCCATCCGTAAAAATTGCGCCTTTAGACCAATGTAAAAGTCATCGGTATTAAGAACAATGATGGGCTTATCGTGATGGCCGTGCTTCTTATACTCTATAATTTCAGTTACTTCATCAAGCGTACCGGTTCCGCCAACCAGCAGAACGATAACGTCAGAACGCTCAAGCATTTTAGCCTTACGCTCGCCTAGGTCCTTGGCAATTATCATTTCATCAGCGTTGGCCCGCAGTTTATGTTTTAGAAAATCGACTGATACTCCAATAATTTTGGCACCGCCAGCCTGAGCGCCAGCGGCCATAATCTTCATAAGCCCTACATCGGAACCACCCCAGACTAAATTGTGACCGTGTTCAGCAATCAGTTTGGCCAATTTCTCGGCCGGCTGGGTAAATTTTTCCGGCAGTTCATTGGCCGAACAAAAAACACATATGTTTAAGCCGGGATGAACTGTTGGCTTGGCGATCTTGATTGACTTGTTTTGCCGTTTTACCATTTAAAAAATTGGAGGGCCTGGAGGGACTCGAACCCTCGACACCCTGCTTAAGAGGCAGGTGCTCTAACCGGCTGAGCTACAGGCCCATGTCTGACTCACATTATAAAGGTTCGAGTCCCGGGACTCGGTCACAGATATTTTTCTTTCAGAAAAATTCCGCGACCCCGCCTCGCCTCGGGCAATAATTTGCTCCGGGGCTCCGGCTGTCCGAAATGCTACTGGCATTTCTCCCCCACGACACTCTGCTTAAGAGGCAGATGCTCTAACCAACTGAGCTACAGGCCCCCAAAAAGCTACCAAATACTAACACGCCACCTCTGTTTTGTGAAGATGTTACAATGCCAGTATGGATAAGGAATCTATCCGGAAAAAACTCAAGGCAGAGCGACGCGCGCTTAGTGCCGAGGACCACGGTAGCTTAAGTCGGCAAATTATTAATCGAATCTTTGATGTAATTGATTGGGCGAATATTCACTCCATGCATGTTTATTTGCCGCTTGAAGGTCAAAACGAGGTTGATACTTTGCCTTTTCTGAAAGCCGCCCGCCAGTTAAATCCGAATGTCCTAATTGCTACTTCCCATCACCAAAGCCGTGAGATTAAGACCAACTGGCTGGACGGGGATTTTAAAATAGCTAAAAAGGTGCCCGATGGCTTCCAGTTCGGTTTAGTAATTGTACCGATGCTGGCCTTTGATGGGCGGGGTTACCGTTTGGGCTTTGGCGGTGGTTTCTATGACCGGTTTCTAGCAACTCAACCCGACGCCTTACGTGTCGGTTTGTGTTACGAATTCGGTCATCAAGCCGAGAACTTACCGCACGAACAGCACGATGTACCTTTGGATTCGATCGTTACTGAAAAAAACATCTACAAATTCTAAACTACCTAATCGCTTCGATGTTCGACTTCCTCGATATTTGACATTTCCACCCCTGAAAGCATGTCCATAAATACGACATATGTCATATTTATGGACATGCCTGCCAGCAAACATTCTTATCATCTCTACACATTATGTCCATTTTTGGAACATATGTTATTTTTGTGGACATGAGGTGTCATCTATCCAAAGCAAGCCGGGAATGCTTTAGCTTTTTACTCTCTGCCCGTTAATCGATACAATAAGCGCATTATGCTGCTGAACAAACGAACTACAACCTGGTCTAGCTTTGCCGATTAACTCCTTTCAGATTGATTAATTTAACTGAAAGGATTTTAATGCAGCTGTTTAAATCAATAAAAATTTACAAATTCGACCTGTTAGTTGCGCTTTACATATTTGGCTGGATGAGCGCCGAGATTTTTGGCGGCAAAACCTTTCCTCTGACCAACTTCAGCTGGATGCATTTAAACGCCAGCGTGGCAATCTTTGTTTTGCCCCTGCTCTTCACGATAACTGATGTAGTCGTTGAAGTTCATGGCAAGGAAAGGGCGCGTAGTCTGGTTTGGTCAGGTTTAATAATTATTGCCTTGGTTTTGCTTTTTTCCTTACTGGCAACTAACTTGCCACCATCACAGCGGTTTGCGCCAAAAGAGGCTGCTTACGACCAAGTGTTTGGCACTACCGCCCGGATCGCCGCCGCCAGCTTAACGGCTTTTGCGATTGCCGAGCTGCTGGACATTGCGGTCTTTTCCAAAATTCGCGAAAAGATGAAGAAGAAAGCGCTTTGGCTGCGTAATAATGCCTCAAACTTCATTTCTCAATTTGTTGATTCGACTATTTTTCTCTTCTTGGCGTTTTACGCGTTTGATCGCTCCTTTGCCGACAATTTCGGCTTTTTGTTTAGCTTAATAATTCCATACTGGCTGATCCGCTGTTTCTTTTCGGTTGTCCAAACCCCGCTAGTTTATCTGGGCGTCTGGTGGCTAAGGGCGCCTACGCCTTCGGCTCCGGCTTATAAGACACCCCTTCGGGGTTTCTCATCGCGCCGGGTGCGGAGTGAATCCGACACTCGGGCTGCTCTTCCCGAGAAAAATAAATCCAAAAAATGATTGTTACACCCATTAAGACTGATCGCGTCGAGGCCGGCAAAATCAGTTTAAAAAAGCTATTGGACGAATCCCTCTTAAGCTTTAATGAAGGCA
>Ga0155636_106_pt1 | contig 8350 bp, 5 predicted proteins | sample RifCSPhighO2_12_FD_107293 | JGI IMG/M metagenome (GOLD analysis project Ga0155636, IMG submission 107293) | Candidatus Saccharibacteria bacterium RIFCSPHIGHO2_12_FULL_47_16b | reverse complement strand
AAAGTTAAGGAGGGTCTGGCTTTGGTGAATTCCGGAGTGGCTTCGGATGTCGTCATCGTGCACCCAGCCAAACTTATAGAAGAGCTTTTTACGCATGAGGGGCATGGAACTCTTATTACTAGTGATGTTTATCTCAGGTCATATGAGGGACAAGCTGTTACAGCTCTGGATAATCGGAAAATAGTCCAGCTTATAGAATCAGCGTTCGATGGTAGTCTGGATCCTGAATATTTCGACCGCGAAGACATAGCCAAAATTTTAATAACTCCTCAAACTTACGAGGGAGTCGGCATCTTTTTAGCGCCTCAGGAACCGCAGATAAAACGCGGTGTTCTGTATATGGACAAGCTGGCAGTTGTGCCTCATGCCCGTGGCCGGGGAGTTGCTCAAGGAATAATAGAGGCCGCTGATACCAATGGTTTGTTTTGGCGAGCTGCGGCCAACAACCTATATTTCGATAAGTATGTCGCTCTATCTGACGGTAATCGAATTGTTCACCCGGCCGGCGATAAAGCTTGGAGAGTCTATTGGCGAAATGTTCTGCACAAAATTATTCCAAACCTTATTAAAGCGGCAGATGAGAAAACCTGGACAGTTTTTTGGCGAAATGTTCCGCCCGAAAATATCCCGAGTCTTCTTAAATACGCCCAGAGCCGCCCAGTTACTATTCACAGGAACCAGCCGTTGGATTAGTCGCCAAATTTTTAGGCCAAGATTACAGTTGGCATAGCAGCTATTATTCAGGGTGTAATAAAGTCGGGCGTTAAGTGTCTGACTCTTGAGCTCAGTTAGAGTACAGAGTCAAGAGTACAGAGGTTAGAGATTAGAGCTGCGAAAACGATGAGTTTTTATAAATGCGCCCAGTAACTTACCAACCTCAGTTATCATTTTGATTGCTTTCTCGTGCTTATCGACTGTCAAATAATTTAGATCGGCTGCGATTTGCAAATGGCTATCCAGCTCATAGAGAGAGCCATGCGCCATAACATAAAAATGTTCTCGATCTTTGCTAGCAAAACGACCAAACCCCTCGGCGATATTGGCTGTTATGGAAGTAGCGGAACGTCTAATTTGTGATGTCAGGGCAAATTGTTCGTGTTTAGGAAAATCTTCGGTAACCTGATAGACATACAGAACTAATTGTCTAGCTTTTTGCCAGACAATTAAGTCGCGGTAGGATTAATTGGCTGTTGTTCCATTTTTCTGTACTCTGCTCTCTTTACTCTGCTCTGCAGGGCTTGCCTGGCCACGCCGACTTCGTCCCACGGGTCTTCGCGGTCATCGCGCTCAATTGTCTTTTCGTGGCCCTTGCCGAGTAGCAAAACCGTGTCGCCAGCCTTGGCTCGGCCGATCGTAAACTTAATCGCTTCTTCCCTGTTATGAACCAAAAAGAGGTCTTTGTTTGGCACCTTGCCGGCCTTTTGGGCACCTTTGGCAATCTCTAACAAAATACTCATGCCGTTTTCATCGCGGTCATCTTCCTCGGTTAGAACCACTTCGTCGGCATATTTACCGGCTAATTCCCCCTGCACTGCCCGCTTAGCCTTGTCACGGCGGCCGGCCGAGCCAAACAACACGATTAATTTGCCCTCAACTACCGACTTCATATCTTTGAACAATTTCTCAAAACTGTCCGGCGTGTGGGCATAGTCTACTATCACATCAAAATCCTGGCCTTCGTTGATGGCCATCATGCGGCCCTCGACACTTTTGAGCGAGGCGATTCCCTGCTCAATTTGAGCCGGTTTTAACTTCAAAGTCAGACCAACGCCGACGGCCGCTAAGCAGTTATAGATATTAAAACTGCCGGCTAAACGGGTTTTGATATGCAGCTTGAGCTTTTTACGACCGGCCAATTTCACGTCAAAGATCGAACCGATCGGCGCCGATTTAATGTTGGTTGCCTTCAAATCACCCTTCTTAATTCCATAAGTCGACGACTTTTTAATGTCCGATTGGAAGAGTTTAGCGCTGTCATCTTCGGCGTTTATGACCCCTGTCCTTAAGCCTTTTTGATTGCGGTTGCAATTCACAAAAAGCTTCCTTTTAGCATCGCGGTAAGCCTCAAAAGTTTTGTGGTAATCAAGATGCTCGTGGGTCACATTGGTCATCACGACAATGGAATATGGCACGCCCCAAACGCGGTGCTGAGCCAGCGCATGGCTTGTAGTTTCCAGCACCAGCCATTCAATTCCCTGCTGCTTCATCTCTTTGAGCCGCTGCATAAGCTCCGGCACGGCCACGTTGGTCATGTGGTGGATCTGGGGCTTTATCTCGTTGCCAACGCCGTAGCCTACGGTCGTCATCAACCCGACTTTATAGCCGGCCTCAACCATCATTTTATGAATCAAAAAACAGGTTGTCGTCTTGCCGTTAGTACCCGTAACACCTATGACTTTCAAGTTCCGCGCTGGAAAACCATTAATGAGATTGAAAATGACCGCCTCAACCAAATGCCCAAACGGACTAATCCGCTCAAACAAGGCCTTTGGAATTAGGGCTTTAGCTATTCGCCTAAAATTCATCTCTAACTATGAAGTATGAGGTATGAAGTATGAGGTATGCAACTGCCGACTTTACCCTACACCCTAAACCCTATACCCTATCCCCTATGATCATTTTAGGGATAGAAACCAGCTGCGATGAGACGGCCGCGGCAGTAGTTGAAGACGGATGCAAGCTGCTGTCTAATGTTGTAGCCAGTTCTATTGATTTACATAAAGCCTACGGCGGCGTGGTGCCGGAGATTGCGGCAAGATCGCACATCGAAAGCATCATCCCGGTTATAGATAAAGCACTAAGGGATGCTTGCGAAGAAAATAGAAATCAGAAATTAGAAAATAGTAAAAGATCAAAGCTAATTACTAATTCCAAGTTACTAATTCCTCAATCTGACGACCTTTGGTCGCAGATTGATGCCATAGCCGTCACTCAAGGCCCGGGCCTCATCGGCAGCCTGCTCATTGGTGTTCTGACTGCCCGCACCTTGGCGATCGCCAAAAACAAACCGCTCTATGCCGTCAATCACGTAGCCGCCCACCCTTATGCTTTGTTCATAACCAAAGCATCCTCCCTACTCACTACCCACTACTCACTACCCACTACAGCTCCAAAATTCCCTATTTTGGCGCTGACCGTGAGTGGTGGTCATACCCAGCTAGTACTCCTTAACGACCACTCTACGGGTACGACCCGTAGGTCACAAAAATTAACAAATAACACCTCTACGGGTCGTACCCGTAGGTTAGACCAAAAATTACTTGGTCGAAGCGGCGATGATGCTGCCGGCGAAGCCTATGATAAAGTTGCCAAAATGCTCGGCCTGCCCTACCCCGGCGGTCCGGAACTTGCCAAGTTAGCCAAGAAAGGCAATCCAAAAGTATTTGATTTTCCTAAGGCCAAGCTGGAAAGTCCTTTTGACTTCTCTTTCAGCGGCCTCAAAACAGCCGTTTTAAGGGCCGCCCAAAGGCTGGCTGGTCAAAATTACACCTTCCCTTCCCATAAGCTATCAGCGGTCTTAAACGAGTCCCAGAAGGCCAATCTAGCAGCCAGTTTCCAACGAACCGTCAACGAAACTTTGGTCGAAACCCTGAATAAGGCCGAAATCAAATTCCAGCCCAAAACCATAATTATCTCCGGCGGCGTGGCTGCCAATCAAGATTTAAGAAAGCGAGCCAACCGGCTTTCCACCCCTGTTATCTATCCCGATAGCAAACTTTGCACCGACAACGCCGCTATGGTGGCCACCATGGTGTTTTACCAAAGAAAGGCCGTGGACCCCTACTCCCTCGAACCCAAGCCTAGCCTTTAGCAATCTCAGCCACTCTTTGCTGCAATTGACGTTCATAATCATCGGTTAATAACCAAGGCCTATCTGGCCGGACCCCTGCCCCTTTACACCCCCCAAGATAGGCTTCTGGATTAAGCCCGTTTACATCAATTGATTCACCGATAATTCCCATACGACCGCTATGGGATCGTTGACCTGCAGCAGCAATCGGTTCTTGCGCCCAGCCAATATGTCTAGGGTTTACTCCATCAATACCGCCTTGTAAAAAGTGTTCGGCATCATAAAAAGCTACTTCATATCTTGGGTATATCTCCCGAATTATTGCTTCCATCTGTTGATGGTGGTGCGTATAAACATTCATCCCGTCGTAATCATGATCGAAGGATTTTAACTCAAGAGAAAGTCCCTGTTTAATCGCCTGTCTGACGACTTCAGTCATATAGTCTTCGCCAAGTTGTTTGTCTTTGAATGAGTGATAAAATTTGAATCGCTTCGTGGGGTATTTAGATCGTAGATCCTTGTAGTCGACCCCTGTTTTTACGGCAGCAAAACTGATAACAGACTTATCGAGCTCGGCTCCAGCCGATCTTATGATTGCCTTTTCATCTAGCCTCACCCCTCCGCTGCTAACCTCCGGATTCTCTCCAGACAGTAAACGACCCCAGCCCAATTTCTCCGCCAGTTTCTGAATACTTTCAAGATAAGCAAGTCTCTCCTTAATGCCCTGCTCCCTTATAGTAGTTCCCCGAAGCGCCATGGTCGGTTCAGTTGGTTCTGCAGCTTTAAGGCCAACTGTGCCTAAAGCCTTCTCACGGATCAAACCGCCGCGCAATTTAACTTCAGTAACTGATTTAGGTATTTCTGACATTTTTTGTTGTGTTATATCTGTAAATACTACCATACTTATGCTTATTTGTCAATCTATGCAGCCTAGTTTTATAATACTCCCATTCTGTTGTCAAGATTGACCTCTGTTGTAGCAGGGGTATAATTATAGATGAAAACAAAAACGTCGGCCAACTTGGCAGACACTGGGTGGGCCGAAACAAAGGTCATTTGAGGTTTGGTAATCTTCCTTTCCACATGAAAGGTTTGTATTGAGTTGTTAATTTTTCACGTGGAAAGATGAGCAAATAACTATCTCACCCCTGTTGAGTAATTTCTGCTATACTTAGGCAAAATGAGCTTTGCCCAGTTTACTGTTCACAGTTTACCGTTTACCGTACGTTTACGATTTACCGTTTACCATTGGGAACAGAAAACAGATCATAGAAAATGCATTGAAAAAGGTAAAAAGAAAACTGAAAACAGCTTTACCGGGGGTAAAGCATGAAGCTACCAAAGGCCTACGAGGCCGGCCAATACGAATCTGATATCTATAAACTGTGGGAAGAAAGCGGTCTCTTCCAAGCCGATCCTAACAGTTCTAAACCGCATTTCTCGATGTCTATGCCGCCACCCAATGAAACCTCTGTTTTACATATGGGCAGCGCGCTGTTTGTAACTCTTCAAGATATCATCGCTCGCCACCAGAGACAGCTCGGCAAGGATGTGCTTTGGCTGCCCGGAACAGATCACGCCGCTATCGCCACCAATGCCCTAATTGAAAAACAGCTGGCAGAGCAGGGGACAGATAAGCATAAAATAGGTCGCGAGGAATTTCTCAAGAGAACTAAAGAGTTTGTCGCCGCTAACAGGGATGCCATCATTGTCCAACTACGGGCCATGGGCGCCAGTTGCGATTGGGGCAGGCTGCGTTATACCTTAGACGAGGCTCTCAACCGCTGCGTTAACGAAGTCTTTGTCAAAATGTGGCACGATGGTTTGATTTACAGGGGTCATCGTATCGTCAATTGGGACCCCAAATTGGAAACCACCGTATCTGATGACGAAGTTGAACGAATCGAAAAAAACGAACCTCTCTACACCTTGCAATACGGCCCTTTCCAAATAGCCACCGCTCGGCCAGAAACCAAATTTGGCGATAAATATGTAGTCGTCCACCCTGACGATAAGCGCTACGCCCAGTACGAGCATGGCGACACTTTTGAAGTTGACTGGCTCAACGGCAAAGTTACGGCAACGGTTATCAAGGATGAGGCAGTCGAACCTAAGTTCGGAACAGGGGTGATGACCATCACGCCGTGGCATGACCGCACAGACTTTGAGATTGCCGAACGGCACGGCTTGGAAAAGGATCAGATCATTGATTTAAAGGGGAAACTGCTGCCAATTGCCGGCGAATTCGCCGGGATGAAGATTAACGAAGCGCGGCCAAAAATAGTCGAGAAGCTCGATAAATTAGGCCTGCTGGTCAAAATGGAGGACCGTCCTCACAACATTGGCTTAAACAGCCGCGGTAAAGGGGTTATTGAGCCACAGATTATGCTTCAGTGGTTTATTGATGTTAACCGGCCGGCCGTTAATTGGAAGGGTCAATTGCGCTCGCTCAAAGAAGTTATGCGGGCCGTAGTCGAGGATGGCGATATCACAATCATTCCTAAGCGCTTCGAAAAAACTTACTACCAATGGATAGACAACTTATACGATTGGTGTATCTCGCGTCAGATCTGGTGGGGGCATCGTGTGCCGGTCTGGTACAAGGGCAAGGGCGATAAGCCCGAAATTTACGTTGGGGTACGGGCGCCAAAAGGCGACGGTTGGCAACAAGACCCGGACACCCTCGACACCTGGTTTTCTTCGGCGCTTTGGACATGGAGCACGTTGGTTAATCAGGATTTGGCTAAGGATTATTCGCTGTCGCTGGAAGACCTGCTTCAAAAAAGCGGCGATTTCAAAACTTATCACCCAACCGACGTTATGGAAACCGGCTGGGACATCTTATTTTTCTGGGTTGCCCGCATGATTTTGGCCACCACTTACGTGACTGGCGAAGTGCCCTTTAAGACCGCTTATCTGCATGGCTTAGTGCGCACCGAGGAAGGCAAAAAGATGAGCAAAAGTGACCCCGATAGCATCATCGACCCAATGGAAGTCATCCCCGAATTTGGCACCGACGCCCTGCGTTTGGCGTTGGTGGCTGGAACTACTGCCGGTACCGACCAGCGGGTAGGGAAGACCAAAATTGTGGCCAATAGAAACTTTTGCAACAAGCTCTGGAACATTGCCCGCTACATTCAAGAGGCCCTCGGAGAGAACCTACGGGTCGTACCCGTAGGGCGGAGAGTTACCTCAAAAAGTCTAGCCAATCACTGGATACTTAACAAGTTAAGTATTTGTAGTGAAAAAGTCAACAAGGCTTTGGCGAACTTCAAATTTCACGAAGCGTATGAGATTTTATACCACTTTGTCTGGGACGATTTGGCCGATTGGTACATCGAAGCCAGCAAAACCGAACCGAACAGGGAAGTCCTAAATCACGTGCTTGAAAACACGCTCAAAATCGCCCATCCATTTGCCCCCTTTGTCACCGAAACCATCTGGCAAAATCTTGAATACGACGGTTTGTTAGCAGCCCAGCTTTGGCCGGAAGTCGCCAGTTTTGATAAGCCCAAAGCCAAGCAGTTTGAAGTCATTCAGTCAGTCGTAGCTGACGCCCGTCGTGTAGCCACCATCCTAGAACTCAAAAAACCCGCACTTTACTACAGTAAAGCGCCTATTTTAGAGGCCAATATTGAACTGGTAAAACGCTTAGGCCGGCTGGGCGAAGTCAAAGCCAGTAGTGAGGGTTTACGCTTGGTCAACGCCACAGAACCCGTCTGGCTGGCCGTCGATAAGGAGCAAGCCCGAAAATATCGCTCGGCGCTGGAAAAACAAATTAAAGAGCTAAAAGCCGATATTGAGCGGTTAAAATCTCGGTTGGCGAGCAAAAACTACAAGCAAAATGCGCCCAAGGAACTAGTCGAGCAGACCGAAACCGAACTCAAAGAAGCCAAGAAACAGTCTGGCACAATAAAACATGAGTTAGATTCACTCGGCAACTAAATTGACATTTTATCGAGCTTATGCTAATATGATCTTATGTCAGAATCAGAAAGAGAAAAATTCCCCCAAAATAATGTTCCACTTCAAGAAGCTCCTCCTGAAACACAGGTGAAAACTGCTTCTTTTATAAATCGGGTGAGAAGCACTGTAAGCAAGGAGATGGGATTAACCTTTAAACTGCCACGTTATAATAAGCTTAGCCATGCGGTTGTTAAAGGTGTAAGCGCTGCAAATATCGCTTTAGGTTCAGCGTTAATTGGTAATACGATGAGGCCCGGGTTCGAAGATTCTGCTGAATGGAAGAATGTTGTAGCCGGCTCACTTATTGCCATCGGGTCGCTTGCGATTGCCATATCAAATCGCGAACACTCTCAAGTCAATAAAAATGCCGAACGGTTTCTAGCTAGAAGTTAAAACTCGAGGTGAGCTTTGACCCCGTACAAAAACTCGACGTTCCGCAATCCGATTACCGACTGCTCCACTCGGGTTTTTAAGTGGGGCAGGCGCGGGCTCAGCTAGAACTCTAGCGCTCGTTTAACTCGAGAAATGCTATCAGATGGTTCGAAGCCGTCAAACCGCAGGACCTGCCAGCCGGCCTGGTCGGCGCCTCGCAAG
>Ga0155636_103_pt2 | contig 8358 bp, 7 predicted proteins | sample RifCSPhighO2_12_FD_107293 | JGI IMG/M metagenome (GOLD analysis project Ga0155636, IMG submission 107293) | Candidatus Saccharibacteria bacterium RIFCSPHIGHO2_12_FULL_47_16b | reverse complement strand
AGAAGTGTGCCGAACCTGCCGTTTTAGCCGAATTGAAAGGTAAGAGCAGGTCCTATAACAGAACCCGGCTTACGGTCTTTCCGATGCCACTAAAAAAATCGCTCAAAGTGAGCGATTTTTTATTTAAAGTTAAATTACTTCTTGGAAGCGGCTTTGACAACTGCCTCAAATGCCCTTGGTTCATTTACCGCTAACTCGGCGAGGATTTTGCGGTCGAGATTGACATTGGCGGCCTTCAAGCCAGAGATTAGGCGACTGTAAGTCGTGCCGTGGCTACGAGCCGCCGCGTTAATTCGGGCATTCCAAAGAGCTCGCAAGCTGCGCTTTTTGTTCCGACGATCCCGGTAGGCAAACTGCAAAGATCTGATAACGGCTTGTTTGCCGCGTTTATAACTACTGCGGTGGGCCTTGGTCATGCCCTTTGTTGCACGACGAATCTTCTTGTGCTTCTTGTGAGTAGTTACACCTCGCTTCACTCTCATCAGACGCTCCCTTCGTTCACTTTAGGGTTTAGGGGATAGGGTTTAGGGGATAGGGTTTTTGAATTTACTAGACCCTCGTCCCTCGCCCCTTGCCCCTGATGATGAGCTTCGCGAATCATCTTAGACTCCCAGCTTCCGGCGGATATTCCTAGCCGACGACCCGTGAAGTGTCTCCACTCGAGACAGGCGGCGCTTACGCGAACCTCTTTTCTTCTCTAAAAAGTGATTTAGGCGGGCGTGACGATGCAAGAGCTTACCGGTTTTGGTAACTCTAACCCGTTTCTTGGTCCCGCTGTGAGTTTTTAGCTTTGGCATTTTACCCGCCTAAACTTTTTACTATTTTATGCATCGATTTTCTCATAGATTCTTAACCTTCCCAAGGCAGACAGTTTCAAAACCGCATTGCGTAACATTATTCAGTATAAAACTTCGGTGGTCGAAGCCTTACTTCCCTCTAATGGTAAATGTGAGGAATCGGCCGGCGAACTCGGGCTGCTGATCAACGGCGATACCATCGCCCAACAGATTAATAACCCTATCGGCCATCTTATAGCCCAAATCTTTATGGGCTAACTCACGTCCCCGATAGACTATCGCAATTTTGACCTTGTGTCCAGCCTCTAGGAACTGACGGACTTTGCGCAGCTTGACTTCCAAATCATGCTCGCTAATCTTAAGGCCAATTCGCATCTGCTTCATATCTAACGGCTTAGACTTGGCCCGACTCTTTTGCAGTTGTTTGGTGCGTTGGTAGTTATACTTGCCCCAATCGACAATTCTGGCTACTGGTGGACTGGAATCTGGCGAAACTTCGACTAAATCAAGGCCGGCCTCGCGGGCCGCGGCCAATGCTTCGGCTCGGCTCAAAACGCCAAGTTGTCGTCCATCTTCGCCAATGACTCTTAGACTATCAGCCCTAATCGCCTCGTTGATACGGGGTTTAGAGCTCATCTGCTAATACCCTTCAGGCGTAACCCTCCATTTTGCTGAGCTGCAACAAGCATACCGCTCGTCACCGTAACTTCAAGTACGCTTCCTCGCCTGATGCTCGTTTCGCTATCATCAAAATGAAGCTCCGCTTCAGAATGGATTAGCAGATGAGCTCTGGCTATTGTTTGTCTCCCAACATATTCGCAAACTGATAATAGCAGATTCAATGCTCAATCATCAATCCCAGTGGAACCGGCTATGCCGTGTCGCCGAAGGCGACAGTTCCACGGGATTGACCTCGTGAAATTCGTCAAAGCGAATATTTCACAGGGGTCAATGCCCAAGTCAGTTTACCGTTCACCGTTTGCCGTACGTTTACGGTTTACCTTTCACTACTGAAAACTGGAAATCGATAATTGAAAACGGAAAACTGCTAGACAAACACTTTGTCTAGCACCGGCTGTCTGTATTGCAGAGCTTCGCTGATGTGTTCTGGTTCGATAGTATCCGAACCGGCCAGATCAGCAATGGTCCGGGCCACTTTAACGCTGCGCACATAAGCTCGAGCCGAAATATCGAGCTTAACCGCGGCGGCATCCAACAGTTCTTTGGCAGCCTGGGAGAGTTTAGCCATCTGTCTGATGTCTTTGTTGGTCATCGAATTATTGAATCTAGCTTTGCCAAAGCGGGCCTTTTGGGCGGAAAAGGCTGTTTCGACACGCTGTTTAACAATGGCTGATTCACTTACGGAACCCCGGTTTTGTAATAAGCGGGCGTGTTCCACCTCATTGACGTTCAGATGCATATCAATGCGGTCAAGAATCGGTCCGGAAACCTTCTTTTGATATTTGGCAATGGCTGCGCCGCTGCAGACACACACTTTATTGGTGCCGTAGTAGCCACAGGGGCAGGGGTTTTGGGTGGCCACTAAGATGAAATCAGCCGGATAGGTGGCCGTATCCTTGATTCGAGTGATGGAAACCGTACCGTTCTCCAATGGTTGACGTAGCGATTCCAAGCAATCCCGGTTAAACTCCGGCAGCTCGTCTAAAAACAGGACGCCCCGATGGGCTAGGCTGACCTCGCCGGGCCGCGGCCGCGAGCCGCCGCCGATGATAGCTATGGTGCTGGCCGTGTGGTGTGGCGCCCTAAACGGCCGGGTCGTGACGATCCCGCTGGTAACTGCGTTGCCTAAACTATGCAGATGGGTAACTTCCAGCATTTCGCTCTGGTCCAAATCCGGCAAAATACCGCACATGCCTTTGGCCAGCATGGTTTTTCCCGTTCCGGGCGGGCCGAAAAATAACAGATTGTGATGGCCGGCGGCGGCAATTTCCAAAGCTCGCTTGGCGATTTTATTACCTACAATTTCACTTAAATCCAGCTCGACGTTCACCTGCCGCTGTCCAACTAACCGGCCAGCACCGGTTCTAATGTTCTTAAGCGGCAATACGCCGGCTAAATCAAGGTAAACATCGCGAAGTGAGCCTGCCGGCTTAAGCTCAATATTAGGAATTAATAAGGCTTGGGCTAGGTTGGCCGCTGGAATAAAAAAGCGTTTGGCGCCAGCGTCGCGAGCCGATAAGATTCGGCCAATCAAACCTCTAACTGGTTTAAGCGAGCCATCAAGCCCCAGTTCGCCAAAATAAATCCAGTCGGCCGCTTCGGCTAATTTTAGTTGGCCATCGCTTGTCAAAATCGCTATGGCCATGGCTAAATCCAGGCTGGTCGTATCTTTAGGTACATCGGCCGGCGACAGGTTAATAGTTATCCGTTGACGGGGCAGAGGCAGTTGAACATTGGCAAAACTAGCCCGCAACCGGTCTTTAGCTTCATTAACGGCTTTTGAGGCGTAGCCAATGATAACGATGCCGGGCAAACCCTTGGTGATATGACATTCAACCGTCACCGGCAGGCCGGAAAAACCGGCGTTATCAACGACGCTTCTAATAGCTTCTGCCATAATACTGCGGACATTATGCCGCGACTATCCAATAAAGAAAATTGCTAGCGCTTATCTGATATTATTTAGCTGTGGCAAGGAATCTTCAGGCAATTGAAGACTATTATGTTAATCAGGGCTTAGTCGGAGATAAACTTCGGCAGGCTATTGAGGAGGATTCCGAATATCAAGAAATTCTTAGATCCCGAAAAGCTCGTTTGCACAAGGAAGTAGAAATCTATGATGCTGAAGTCGGTAAGTATGTTCTATCCACTGAAAAAGACTATGAGATTCTTACTAAGATTCGTCAATTAGAAAATAAGAACCTATCCTCTTCAGATAGAGAGCTTATCGAGCTAATAAAAACCCAACTGGAACTGGATTGGCGTTCACCAATTTTAGGTAAACTGGACGAGCTTCTGGGTAAATATAAATGATTTCGGATTTGGGCACCTGACAGACAAATATTACGTGATTTCAAAAAGCAAACGGGCCAATTTTTGTGGCCCGTTTGCAGTGTTTGGTTGGGTGTTTGGAGGTTGCTTGCAGTTATTTGTTTTAACTGCTTTGTCGTGGAACAACGGCTTGCGAGAAGCCGTTGTTACACTTTGTTTTTTGTTTTGAGCACTTTTTTTACTCAAGTGCCATCCTCATCTTATAAACACTAGTTTGGCCTTGTCAATAGGCTTATGCTAAAAACCTGTGCATAACTTAGAGCCTTAATTTGGCAAGTTGACCGACTTTGACAGAATTTTTCCGACAACTTTGATTATTTATTTGGCGTGTCTGAAGCTAGGCTAGTTTCTAATGAGAGATAGCTGCAAATTGTTGGTCGAAATTAATGAAATTGCTAGCCATTAATCGGACAATGCCACCACTACGAACTAAAGCGTCCAGTATTTTCATAAAATATTTTCACAAAAATTCTAAAGACAAATTTAGCCAAAGCAATTTATAATCAACCATCAATCATGTCGACAACGTCCAACGTGACATTCTAGCGACTCCGACATGGCAACCTATTTTTTTTCGATAACAATCCAGCTCCAACAATAGCATTATTGGGACAACCTTCTAGAACCGCTTTTAGATAGTCCATTGATGGGATCTCGAGATAGAAAAGGTATACTATTGATAAAAATACAACAATTTTCTAAAGTCAGTCATATCTGTAAGATGTATTTATCACAACAAAAATACTTGACACAGCATAAGCTTTATAGTATTCTGCCAGGGTAAGTAAAAAAACAAAAAAAACTTACCGTTCGACGCGCTTCGCTTGCTCACGACAAGCAGTATAAGCTCGAACGACCCCGAGCGAATAGTCGAGGGGCAACTAGTGTCGCTCAAGCCCGCCTAAAGCGGGTAAGAGCGGTCAGTCAGAGATCTTCCTTCTCGTAAGGGATCTCGGTTTTGCCAAAAGGTGGTAAGCGCCATTAAGTAATAATTTATTGCGGTGCATTTACCCCTTTAGGCTCTTTTGAAACCCGCCATCTGGCGGGTTTCTTCTTTGCTGTAGAATTTAGGTATGATAAGACTCCGCGCTACGCCCAGCTTCTTTAGCTTGATCAGTCTGATAGGTTTGGTGGTTTTGATAACTGCCACCAGTCCCAGCGATAACATCTTATTCTCACTGTTTTTTTTCTTGCTAAGCTTTGTTTTAGCAGTCAACCTTGCTCATCTTATTGCCGGTATTTTTAGACAAGCCAGCTTGTCTGTTAAGGCTCGTCGGCGAATCAGAATAACGGCTGCTATCCTTGTCATCGCTATGATGTTCCAAGCCACTCGGTCGCTTAACTGGATTAGCGGTTCAATTTTACTGATAATAACCCTAGGCCTGCTGTTTTATAGCGACAGACGCAGTGTTGACTGAAGCTGGCACGCGGCCTAAGTCCTGGGTATAATAAGAGCTATGGATAAATTGAGTGGCGGTGAGCCTGGCCTTCAATTTGAAGTGCCCCCATCATCTGAAAGTCTAGAGCCCGGGACTGAACAACAGATAGAGAAGGGCCGGCCGGTCCGGCAGGAAACTGCGCCCTCTAGGCTTAAACAGCCGCCGCAGACTCAACCAGCCGCTGATAGCCAAGTCCCAGCCTTGCCACAACCAGCCGCTGATAGCCAAAAAACTACATCTACAGCACCAATAACCGTCAACCTGCCGGCGACTGATGCCAATCTGATAGAGAAAGAGTGGGTGGAGGCGGCCAAGATTATAATTGCCAAAACCAGCCGAGACCCTTTTAGCCAAAAGAACGAAGTCAGCAAAATCAAGGCCGATTACATTCAAAAGAGGTTTAATAAACAGGTCAAAACAGATGAGCCATTGCCTCGGGCCCAAGGTGACGCGGTAGCCGCATAAGTCATGACTGCATCAATCCAATATCTAATTTCTAAATCCGAAACCCTAAACAATGTCCAAATTATAAATTCCAATTACCAAACTTTAGAGTTTAGAGCTTCGGGCTTAGAGTTTGAAGCGACTGACAGGAGCGCGGGATGAGCGTCATACTAGTTTTAATCAGCTTTTTGATACTGGTAGGGGCGGGCGCCGGCTTTGCTTATGCTTACATCCGCGGTATCTTCCGTGAACAAAAAAATTATGAACGTGGTCTCAAGATGGTACCGTTACTAATACATCTGCCGCCACCCAGCGATGATATTGAAAAGGGCCAGCGTGACACCAGAGACATTACCGATGAAAATATTTCCCGCGCCCAAGTCCTATACGGCATTTTAGCCAGCACCTTTCAAAAGGGCTTTAGGCCGCGCTTTTATGGTCAACGCCACGTAGCTTTAGAGATGGTCGCCAGCCACGGCGTTATCCATTTCTATACAGCCGTACCCGTCAACCTGTTAAGCGTGGTTGAACAGGCGGTAGTTAGTGCTTATCCCAATGCCCGATTAGAAGAGGTCGCCGAACACAATATTTTCAGCCCAGTCGGCCGGCTATCCGGCACTCTAGGCGGCGAGATGGTTCTAAAGGAGAAATCAGTCTACCCGATTGCCACCTATCAAGATATTAAACGCGATACCATGCAGGCCGTTTTAAACGCCCTTTCCAACTTAACTAAAGAGGACGGCGCTGGCGTCCAGATACTGCTAAGGCCGGCCGGCGAGGCTTGGCGCAAAAAAGCCCGCAAGGAATCAGACGCCAAACGAAAAGGCAAGGGCGCTAGACCGAAAGGCTTTGAAGCTAGTTTCTGGTACGTTGGGCAGGTGGTTTTAGCGCTGTGGAAGCCGCCGGAGGCTAACGCCCCAGACAAAGCCAAAGAGCCGCCACCAGCCGAGGCTTCCAATCTTGATCAATCCGTCGCCGCGGCGATTGACGAAAAGAGTAAACAGCCGGGCTTTGAAGTTCTGATCCGCTTGGTGGCCTCATCTAACATTTCGCAGCGAGCCCAGACCATTCTAAATAATCTAGTAGCGACCTTTGCCTTGTTTGATGCGCCCGGCAAGAACGGCTTCAAATTTGTGCCGGCCCGCGACACGGATAATTTTGTAACGGCTTACATCTTGCGTTTCTTCCCGCAAACCAGGGATCAGACAATCCTAAATGCCACCGAGCTGGCCACCCTCTTCCACTTTCCGGATCAAGCCAACATTCCGACTTCCAAACTGGAGCGCCAGGCCTCCAAACAAGTTGACGGTCCGCGCAATGTGCCCGAAGAAGGCCTGATGCTGGGCTACAACCTGTTTCGCGGCAGTAAAAAGGCAATTCGTTTGGACCAGGCCGATCGGGCTCGCCACCTGTATGTGGTTGGCCAAACCGGTACTGGTAAATCAACTTTTCTGGAAAATTTGGCCCTGCAGGACATGCTGGAGGGCAAGGGCTTTGCCTTTGTTGATCCGCACGGCGACACCGCCGAGCGGCTGCTGGCCATGGTGCCAAAAGAGCGGACCGAGGACGTGATATATTTCTCGCCGGCCGACACCGACTTTCCGATGGGACTTAATATGTTTGAATACCACACGCCGGACCAAAAGGACTTCCTGATTCAGGAAACCATTAACATGCTGTATAAGCTCTACGACCCCGGTCACACCGGCATCATCGGCCCGCGCTACGAGCATATCTTTAGAAACGCCGCCCTGGCCGTGATGGCCGATCCGGCCGGCGGCACTTTTGTTGATATCCCAAAATTATTCCGCGATCCGGCCTTTGTTGATAAGAAACTTAAGCACGTTACCGATCAGCATGTGATTGACTTTTGGCGCAAAGAAATGCCCCAATCCCAGCGCAGCACAGATTATGGTGAAGTTATCAGCTGGTTTGTGTCTAAGTTCGGCGCCTTTTTATCTAACGAGATGATGCGTAACATCATCGGCCAGACCAAAAGCTCCTTTAACCTGCGCGAAATTATGGATGACGGTAAAATCCTGCTGGTTAATTTGAGCCGCGGCCGCACCGGCGACCTCAACTCCAAGCTGCTAGGTATGATTTTTGTGATGAAGTTTGAGGCCGCGGCCATGAGCCGGGCCGACGTGCCGGAAGAATATCGGCGTGATTTTTGCTTATATGTTGACGAGTTCCAGAACTTCAGCACTGATTCGTTTGCCGATATTTTGAGCCAAGCCCGCAAATACCATCTTAATTTGATTGTCGCTAACCAATTTACTACCCAGCTGTCCGACGAAGTCCGTGATGCCGTCTTTGGCAATGTGGGCAGTGTAGTATCCTTCCGCGTCGGCACCAATGACGCCGAATTCTTAGCCAAACAACTGGCGCCGATTTTTGATATAGACGATTTGCAGTTCTTGCCTAACTTCAATACCGTGGTGCGGATGATGATTGGCGGCGTGCCGGTTCAGCCTTTTTCGATGGCTACATTGCCGCCGCTTGGCAACCCCAATAAAGACCTGGCCGACGCCTTAAAACAGCTGTCTTACGCTAAATACGGCCGCCCACGGGCCGAAGTAGAAGCCGAAATAGTCGAGAGACTCAAAACGTTGCCGCGGCCGGCTTACGGCGGTCTACCGCGGCTAGGCGGCGCCTATGGTGGTTTT
>Ga0155636_104_pt1 | contig 8633 bp, 6 predicted proteins | sample RifCSPhighO2_12_FD_107293 | JGI IMG/M metagenome (GOLD analysis project Ga0155636, IMG submission 107293) | Candidatus Saccharibacteria bacterium RIFCSPHIGHO2_12_FULL_47_16b | reverse complement strand
GAATTTTGGCCGGCTCGGAAGGGCCGGTTTTTTTTGTTTCTGCTTATGCGAACAGTTTGATGCTATAGCATAGTTCTGTGAATGATCTTAACGGAATTGTGCGACAGCATAATTTTGTTAGAAATTTAGATTCAAAAAATTACTAATTTAGCAATAAAAATCGCTTGTTTTGAAGGGCGAAATTTAGTAAAATAATAACAGATTGGGAACACCTAAAATTACACCTAGGAGAGGGTATATTAAATAATGCTTAAAGCTCAATGCTCAAAGTTCAATGCTGACTATGATTCATTGAAACATTGTTTGATTGAGCATTCATTGAACATTGCCGCCGAGGTCGGTGGCTAGTGAGTGCTAAAAAAACGGCTGGTGGGCATAGCTACGACGCCAGCCAAATCCAGGTTTTAGAAGGCCTTGAGCCGGTCCGCAAACGGCCGGGTATGTACATTGGCTCAACCGGCGCCGAGGGCCTGCATCATTTGATTAAAGAACTGGCCGATAACGGCATTGACGAAGTAATTGCAGGCTTTGCCAGTCTGCTAGAAATTGTTTTGCACGAAGATGGCTCAGTCACCGTCAGCGATGACGGCCGCGGGATTCCGGTCGAAAAACACCCCAAAACCAAGAAAAGTACTCTCGAGACCGTGCTAACGACCTTACACGCCGGCGGCAAGTTCGGCACTGGCGGCTATAAAGTTAGTAGTGGTCTGCACGGCGTTGGTTCCAGTGTGGTCAACGCGCTTTCCAGCTACATGAAGGCGACCGTGATGCGCGATGGCTTTGAGTGGGTTCAAGAATACAAACGCGGCAAGCCGGCTGGGCCAGTTAAAAAAGGCCTGGCCAGCAAACAAACAGGTACTGTTATAACTTTTACGCCGGACGTCCAGATTTTTAGCACCACCACCGATTTTAACTTTGACTGGGTAACTGACTATTTGCGTCACCAGGCCTATTTGACTAAGGGTGTTAAAGCCATCGTCCGCGACGAACGGGTCGGGCGCTCTTATGCTTTCCATTTCGAGGGCGGTATTGAAGCATATGTCCGCCACCTTAACGCCGGCAAAGAAGCGATTGATGAGGATATTTTCTACATAGAGAAGCCGGTCGAGGAAGCCGTCATCGAGGTTGCCCTGCAGTATTCGGATACCTATACAGATACAGTCATGGCTTTTGCCAACAACGTCTATAATCCGGAAGGCGGCATGCATTTAATTGGTTTCCGCACGGCCATCACCCGGGTGATTAACAACTATGCTCGCAAATCAGGCCTGCTCAAAGAAAAAGAAGAAAACCTCTCCGGCGAGGACGTTCGTGAAGGTTTGACGGCCGTTATTTCGGTTAAACTGCCGGATCCACAGTTCGAAGGCCAGACCAAAAACAAACTCGGTAATCCGGAAGTTCGTGGCTATGTCGAGCAAGTTATGAACGAATGGTTTGCTTACTACCTGGAAGAAAATCCGGCCGTGGCCCGCAAAATTATTAATAAAGGCCTACTGGCGTCTCGGGCCCGCAAAGCCGCCCGGGCCGCTCGCGAAAACATCCTGCGTAAGGGCGTTTTGGATGGAGCCAGCATGCCGGGTAAACTGGCCGATTGCGCCACCAAAGATCGCTCTCAAGCCGAACTGTTTATTGTCGAGGGTTTGAGCGCCGGTGGCAGCGCTAAAGACGGCCGTAATAGCTTTTATCAAGCCATTTTGCCACTGCGTGGCAAGGTTTTGAATGTGGAGCGAGCCCGGCTGGATAAAATGCTGGCCAACCAGGAAATATTGAATTTGATTAAAGCCCTTGGCACTGGAGTGGATGAGCAATTCAGTATCGACGGACTACGTTATGAACGGATTATTATCATGACCGATGCCGACGTTGATGGCTCGCATATTAGAACGTTGCTTTTAACCTTATTCTTCCGTCACCTGCGGCCAGTAGTGGAAGGCGGCCATCTGTATGCCGCCCAGCCGCCGCTTTACGCCATCACCGTTGGCAAACAAAAACAGTATGCCTACTCTGACGAAGAGCGTGATGAAATACTTGGCAAAATCAAGGCCGAGACCAAAACAGCGCCGACCATCCAGCGCTACAAAGGCTTGGGTGAGATGAACGCCGAGCAGCTTTGGGAGACGACTATGGACCCGGCCAACCGGGTACTAGCCCAAGTCAAAATTGAGGACGTCGAGCGGGCCGATTCTATTTTCTCCAAGCTGATGGGCAACGAAGTCGAGCTACGTAAAAACTTCATCCAAAGCCACGCCAAATTCGTCAAGGAACTGGACATATGATTTGTGCAGCAAATCAGTCACTAGTCATTAGTCCTCAGTCTCTAGCTATTTACTGTCGACTAGCGACTAGCGACTGGCGACTAAAGCCGGAGGCTTTCTATGGATGAACGGGCCAAAGGTTTAATTCCCAGCGCCGAGCAGCACTCCAAGACGGTGCTAGACCGAAGTGTCGAGTCAGAAATGGAGACTAGCTATCTCCAATATTCCATGAGCGTGATTGTCGCCAGGGCCTTGCCAGACGTGCGTGACGGGCTCAAACCAGTCCATCGGCGGATTTTATACGTCATGGACAAAAATAACCTAAGAAGTGGCTCAAAATATACCAAAAGCGCCCAAATTGTCGGCGAAGTTATGGGTAAATACCACCCGCACGGCGATGTAGCGATTTATGACTCGCTGGTGCGTTTAGCCCAGCCGTTTTCGACGCGCTACCTACTGGTTGATGGCCAAGGCAACTTCGGCTCGATGGATGGCGATCCGCCGGCCGCCATGCGTTATACCGAGGCCCGCATGAGCAAAGCTTCCGAGGCCATGCTCGAGGATATCGATAAAGAAACGGTGCCATTCCGCGACAATTTTGATGGTTCGCAACAGGAACCGGAAGTTCTGCCGGCCCGCATACCAAACCTGTTACTAAATGGTCAAATTGGCATTGCTGTCGGCATGGCCACCAATATCCCGCCGCACAACTTGGGCGAGCTAATTGATGCCACTATCGAGCAAATCGATAATCCGGAAGCGACGATTGACGATCTGATCAAGCATGTTAAGGGTCCAGATTTTCCAACCGGTGCCGTAGTTTATGGCAAAGAATCAATCAAAATCGCTTTTGCTACCGGCCGCGGCGGCGTGGTGGTTCGCGGGGTGGCTGATATTGAAGAAGGCAAGGGCGGTCGCCACAAGATAATCATCACCGAAATTCCCTACGCGGTGAACAAAGCCGGCTTGGTCGAGAAAATTGCCGATTTAGTGCGCGAAAAGAAAATTAGCGGCATTGCCGATATCCGTGATGAAAGCTCGCGCGGCTCGGTTCGCGTCGTGATTGATCTTAAAAAAGACGCTTATCCAAAGAAGTTACTTAATCAGCTTTATAAATTAACACCACTGCAGACGGCCTTTCATTACAACATGCTGGCGCTAATCGACGGCATCCAACCGCGAGTTTTGGGCTTGCAAGATATCATCGTTGAACATATCAAACACCGTCAAGTCGTTGTCCGCCGTCGCACCGAATTTGAGCTCAAGCGCGCTCAAGAACGGGCCCACATTTTAGAAGGCTTAAAGATAGCACTCGACCATATTGACGAAGTTATTAAAACCATTCGGGCCAGCCAAACGCCGGAAGAAGCCGAAGTTAATCTGGTCAAAAAGTTTAAATTAACAGTTATCCAGGCTCAAGCCATTCTGGCTATGCAGCTAAGGCGTCTAACCGGCCTGCAGCGCAAAGAAATCGAAGACGAACTAACAGATTTACTTAAACTTATTCAAAAATTAAAGGCCATTTTGGCTAGCGAAAAGAAAATTTTGGCCGTTATCCGCGACGAACTGCTGCAAGTCAAAAAAGAATTCGGCGACGAACGCCGCACCAAAATAGTTGCTCAGGAACTTGGTAAATTATCGGACGAAGATTTAGTGCCGGACGAACAGGTTGTTGTAACTCTTACGTCAGCAAATTACATAAAAAGGACTTCGATAGCCGATTACAAAAAACAAGGTCGGGGCGGAAAAGGCCGTCGCGGCATGGTCACGAGAGAAGAAGACGTCATTGAACATGTTGTAAATGCTTCAACACATGATTTCCTACTTTTCTTCACCAACAAAGGCCGGGTCTTTAGAATCAAAACTTACGAGGTGCCGGCGGTTGGACTCAACGCCAAGGGCGTAGCAATTGTCAATTTATTGCAACTTGGGCCTGAAGAAACGGTTAGTTCAGTCATCAATGTCACCAAGTCAATGGCCGGTGGGCACCTGTTGATGTGTACTATCCGCGGCGTGGTCAAGAAAACGCCGTTTGAGCAATACCAAAACGTCCGCCAGAGTGGTTTGATTGCTATTAGGCTTGATGAAGGGGACGAACTAAAGTGGATTCGCATGACTTCTGGTAAGGATGAAGTGGTGATATCGACCGCTCAAGGTCAGGCCATTCGTTTCCACGAGCAAGATGCCCGGCCGATGGGCCGGGCCTCGCGTGGTGTCCGCGGTATCCGCCTGCGCCCTGCACCGGCCGGTGCAGGGCAGCGTACCGGTGATCAGGTTATCGGTATGGATGTGGTAGATGAAAAATCATACATCTTCGTTATCAGTCAATTTGGCTACGGCAAACGGACTAAAGTCAGCCAGTTCACACCTCATCGACGAGGTGGAGTTGGTATTCGCTCGGCCATAGTTAACAAAAAAACTGGGCCGCTGATTGGCGTTAAGGCCTTGATTGGTTTAGAGCAGGAAGTAATTATTTATTCCAATCAGGGCCAAACTATTCGGCTTGGCTTGAAAAACATTCCAGCCATCGGTCGGGCCACCCAAGGCGTGCGCATTATGCGCCTAAATGCCAATGACTCCGTTGCCTCACTAGCCCTAGTTGAAAAGGTAGAAGACGACGAAGAATCTGAAGAAAAATCAGTCAAGAAACCAGTTGCTAAAAAACCAACGACAAAGCCTAAAAAACCAGTGGTTAAGAAGACATCTGCCAAAAAGCCAGTATCTAAGGCGAAAAGAACAACTGCTAAATCCAAGAGAGCCATCAAGCGACCAGCTGAAAAAGCTCCAGCCAAGAAAAAACCGGCTCCTAAAACCAAGAAGTCAACCGCCAAACCTTCCAAAAAAGCAAAGTCTAAAACTAGAAAATCAGTAGTTAAAACTAAGAGACAGTCTAAAAAACGTTAAGTACGTTGCTTTTCGAGCTTGGTTATACGGATTTCGTGCTGCTGCACTGTGTCGAGAGTTTTATCATCCCCGACCGATAAATTTTGTATTTGATTACTCAAATTACCTTCGACTTTATCAATGTGATTAATTAGAGTTTCTAGCATCTGATTCATGCCGCCGACTAGAGTTTCATGAAGTTCTTTTATTGATTTATCAAAATCTTTTTTTGAGAGCGTTTGGTCATCAGAATTCATAGAAAAATTGTATCACAGCCTGTATTTTTCAGAGGACGTTCCTCTGAAAAGGCAGTAATATTGGGCAATACTCAGATTAGGTTGACTTTTTAATCTGTTTATGGTATTATTGTATCTGTTAATCTAATCCAAATTAAAAATGCAACAAAGGCCCTTAGAAATTCCTCCGGTACTTAATCCAGATCCTGAGATCCGTCGTCAATCCTACGAAGAGGCATATGCTAAAGGCGAGGAAGCATTGTACGAGTGGTGGCGTCCACATTTTTTGGGTCGACATGGGGAAACACTTGAAGCCGAACGCTATAATCTTGTCAATCTAGCGAAAAGCCTAAAGAAGCCAATTGAGGAACATCGTTGGGATTCTGTGCTGGGAGACGACCTAAGCGGCCGAACTCCAGCAGTTTTCGTTCATCGCTTAATGAAACGTTATGCTCAAGAATCAGGCACGAAAGTGCCAACTTTGATGTATTTGGCACCGGAACATAAACCGCACTGGAAAAAAAGAAAACAGACAATCAAAAAAAGATTGGTAATGAAGGATTACCTTAAAGCCAGACAGAATAGACTTGGTAAAAGAACGTTGGTAGTAACAGAATTTATTGCGAGTGGTAGGAATATAAGAGATATTCTTAAGGCTTTTCCGAGAAAAACAGCCTATGACGTAGCTTCTGTGGCCGTAATGTCCTATTTTGAAGATCCCAATACTGAACTTCGAAAATTAAAAAGACTACCTGGACAGATGCTCTTTTATGGAGGTACGACCAAGAAGCCAGACACGCCTTTGTTTAAGGCTACGGAAGTGCTGGGACGTAAAAAGGACGAATTTAAGGCAACCAGCTTCAGGAGTGAATACTTTGATCCTCAACGGACCCAGGCTGCTCGCCAAATGGTTGTAGATATGGCTGATGAAATTTACGAACAAGTTTTTCACACTGCCGAAAAAGCGGACATAGACCAATTGCCAAATCCAAACCCCGCACTAAATCTTGAAGCTCCGTAATCCGATTGCTGACTACTCCGCTCAGGATTTAAGGCGGGGCAAGCCAAAACCCAAAAAATAACCCGGGGCGGCTACCTTTTGCCTGTGTCTATGGTAAGTCGAGTCAGTAATGTACTTCTATCCCCTGGGTCTAATCTATCAGTCTGATCAACGAGACTATTTAAAGACGAAGGGCAATTTAGGTTCATCTGGCAAGTCAGTCCGTGCAAGAGGACGAAGTCCCTCAGGGTTACCAACCACAGTGCATCCCTTATTATTAATGACTCCTAGACCAGTTAAAGCCTCGACAACCCTAGCATAACTGCCTAGGCGGCGTTTAAGAGCGGCTATATCTCCTGACGATAATCCTGACAGGCTCCATAAAGCCACCTCGCTTGGCGCAAAAATAGCAGTCCCCTCGTAAACCTGCCCGGCTTGGGGTAATGCTTCCTGAAGCTTTTTCAAATGACTTTCAAAATATATGCTTCTTTTTCCTATAGAACCAATTCCCATATAGCCAAGGATACTTCCAGATAAATCTTAGTGCAAGTATAAGCGCATTGGAGTCCGGGCCTAAGGAGCTAACCCGAGCAGGTGTTGTTGAAAAGAGGCGTACTTGGTCGCGAGGACTGTTTGAGCCATTCAATTTCCAGTGGAAGTTGAATGGTGAGTTCCGCAGCGAGCCTGTTTTCAATTCAACAGCTGCATCGAGTTGGCGACGCGCCCGGTGGCTTTGGTTACTTTGGCCAGTCAAAGCAACAAGAGTATTTGGTTCTTCCCCAAAGAACCCTCTCAACAGGGTTGACGAGCCCCATCATCTCCGCTAAGATACTATGAGCTTTTAGGGTGTCCTCTTTTAAAAAATGTCTCCAACTACTGAGACATCGGCAAACTAGGATAGTTCCGCGGCTAACGCGGATTAACACTTTTTAAGCGCTCATTGAAAATTGAGTAGTGCAAATCAACGTCAGTTCGCCCGCCTAACGGCGGGCTCACAGTCGATAGTCACCAGTCTACAGTCAACAGTTTTTACTAGCGACTAATGACTAGAGACTAACGACTTTTTTGGAGAGTTTGATCCTGGCTCAGGATGAACGCTGGCGGCGTGCCTAAGATATGCAAGTCGGACGCGAGCTTCTCACTAACGTGATAAGCGGAAGTAAGAATAAAGAAGAATGAATTATGAATAAAACCCATAACTCTTAACTCCTAATTCTATATTCTGCTCATCGCGTGAGCGAGGAGCTTGAGTGGCGGACGGCTGAGTAACGCGTAGGAACGTACCCTAAAGTGAGGAATAAGCACCGGAAACGGTGTCTAATGCCGCATAAGGCCAGCACCTTGTGCTGGAAATCCTAATACCTAAGCACTAAATCCTAAATATTTGGAATTTGTTATTTTGAGTTTCGAATTTGTTTAGAGTTTAGAAATTAGAATTTAGAGATTTCAAGCATAAAGTGCTGGTCAAAGCATTTATGCGCTTTGGGAGCGGCCTGCGTATGATTAGCTTGTTGGTGAGGTAAAGGCTCACCAAGGCGATGATCATTAGCTGGTCTGAGAGGATGATCAGCCAGAACGGGACTGAGACACGGCCCGTACCCCTACGGGGGGCAGCAATTAGGAATATTTCACAATGGGGGAAACCCTGATGGAGCGACGCCGCGTGCAGGATGAAGGCCTTCGGGTTGTAAACTGCTTTTACTCGGGACGATTATGACGGTACCGAGAGAATAAGGGTCTGCTAACTACGTGCCAGCAGCCGCGGTCATACGTAGGACCCAAGCGTTATCCGGAATTACTGGGCGTAAAGAGTTGCGTAGGTGGCATGGTAAGTTGATAGTGAAATCATCTCGCTCAACGGGAGACACATTATCAAAACTGCCAAGCTAGAGCATAGGAGAGGTAGCTGGAATTGCTGGTGTAGGAGTGAAATCCGTAGATATCAGCAGGAACACCGATGGCGTAGGCAGGCTACTGGCCTATTGCTGACACTAAGGCACGAAAGCGTGGGGAGCGAACGGGATTAGATACCCCGGTAGTCCACGCTGTAAACGATGGATGCTAGCAGTTTTCAGTATCGACCCTGGAAGTTGCGAAGCTAACGCGTTAAGCATCCCGCCTGTGGAGTACGGTCGCAAGACTAAAACATAAAGGAATTGACGGGGACCCGCACAAGCGGTGGAGCGTGGCCTGTGGAGTACGGTCGCAAGACTAAAACATAAAGGAATTGACGGGGACCCGCACAAGCGGTGGAGCGTG
>Ga0155636_109_pt1 | contig 10179 bp, 9 predicted proteins | sample RifCSPhighO2_12_FD_107293 | JGI IMG/M metagenome (GOLD analysis project Ga0155636, IMG submission 107293) | Candidatus Saccharibacteria bacterium RIFCSPHIGHO2_12_FULL_47_16b | reverse complement strand
GGTCGGGCTGTTCGCCCGTTAAAGAGGTACGTGAGCTGGGTTCAGAACGTCGTGAGACAGTTCGGTTTATATCCGCTGTGGACGTAAGGAAATTTGAGAGGGGTCGATCCTAGTACGAGAGGACCGGATTGAACGCACCTCTGGTGTATCGGTTGTCATACCAAGGGCATTGCCGAGTAGCTATAGTGCGGCATAGATAAGCGCTGAAAGCATATTAAGCGCGAAACTAGCCTCAAGATTAGATTTCCCGCTGTGTCTCACTTTGTTCGACACGACAATTTTCATTGACCATTTTTCAGTTTTCATTAAATTTTCATTTACCAATTTTCAATGCAGCCCAGAGCTACATCTGATCAATGTAAAATGATAAATAATTGAGAATTGAGAATTGTAAAATGTGAATTGCTGTGGCGAGTGGAGCGAGACACAGCAGAGCCCCCAGAAAGACTATCTGGTTGATAGGCGCAAGGTGTAAGTGCGGCAACGCATTCAGCCGAAGCGTACTAATAGGGCCATCGACTTTTTGTGACCAGAACATACACGCCGCGTTAGAAAAACCTGGCAAAGCCAGGCTTTGTCTGACGCTATGGCGCAGAACTTTGTTGCTGACTCTGTGGTGCGTGCTCTCCGTATTTTCATACGGTTCGCTACGCTCCTCAAGTCGTGCCTCGTTCTGCATCCATCGTGTACGTTCTGGACAAACAATGAGTGTGCTTGACTAGCTATTAGTGGTCACCATTCGACGCGCTTCGCTTGCTCATGGCAAGTCAAGCGTAGCGAATGATCCTGAGTTTATCGAAGGATCAACTAACTTTTAAGTAGTTATTTGGCCGCAGTCGTCGTTTTAGCCACAACAATTTCTAGGAAATTGCGGTGGCTCGCTTTAACCCAAGCCGTAAAACTTGATGTTCCGTAACCCCGCCCATCTTGATAGGCGGGGTTACTTCATTCATGTTTTACAGCTGGGCGCAGCAACAAATTCGTAGGTTTTATGCTGGTGTTCATAGCGTGGGGGAAACACCTGTTCCCATCCCGAACACAGAAGTTAAGCCCCATGGCGGTTACAATACTTAGGTTTTAGCCTTGGGAAAATAGCAAAACGCCAGCATCAAGCCTATGAAAAAACCTCCGGAAGCAGAGGTTTTTTGTATTATAGGCAAACAGAGGTCTCTGGTTTAGGTTTTTCTGCTAGATTTTTGTTCTGACCACAATGTCTTGATCCAAAGCGCAGTTACTACGAGACCCACTGGTAACACAACGAACAAAAAATAGAATGGAAGGCCAATGTTGGCTCCAATTATACATTTTGGAAGAATTCCCTGTGCAGCATCGATTTGGGCCTGAGAGTAATTAACAGGACACTGTGGAGGATTAAACAAAGTTAGACCTAATACAATCAATAACGCCAATACAGCGGAAAAAACAATCAGTAGTTTAACTTTCGATGCGAAAGTCTGCGAGGCGCGAAAAGTCCCTTGAACAGCCATAATAATAAAGGTAATAAAACCTAAGAAAGCTATAAGAGAGGCGTCTTCCCATATGAAGCTAAGTACTAATGCAAAAAGGGCTAGTGCTAGTAATTTGACTGACTCTCCATATTTACCCATACATAAAATTATACGCGGGGAGGGCCCGGTGGAATAGTCCGCCACTGGCGGAATTCCACAGGCTAAAAGGCGGAGGGAATAAAGTTCTAGCCTTCTAACATGTATTTTTTGATGACTTCCTTAGTAAGCGGGAGCTGCAGAACTTCTTTTACCGATCGTTTGTACGGTATTGGGTGGCCTGGCTCTGGCATGATTGTGGCATAAGCTCTGCCATCCTCAACTATCAAAAAGCCGGGTCCTATCTGGTTGGGATCTGGGACTAAGCGATTACCGGGCTTTAAAAGATCAAGCTCCGAAACCATTGCTCTATCACGGTCGCTTAGACTAACAAAATATGCGCTACCGTCTTCTGGCTCTACTTTAGTTCCTGTTTCTGTGCTTTTGGCACTTGGTGCTTCGACCATTAAACTCCTTTGGAGTTATTTTGAGCTGGTTATAAAAATTTGCAAGCATAAGCACCTCCGTTTTTGTACGCGGGGAGGGCACAGTGGAATAGTCCACCTTTGGCAGAATTCCACGGGCTAAAAGGCCGCAGCACCATCATGTTGGTTCTGGGTAAACGGAGGCTTGCCCAGCTCTAAAACCTGAGCGGAGCAGTCGGTAATCGGATTGCGGAGCTTCAAGTCTTTAGTGCTGGGGAATAGCTTTTTAGTCCCTCACTTTTTGCTAGAGCAAATGGTGAGCGGGAGCCCGCCGGTTCAGGCTGATTCCAGAGTTTTGACTCGTACTTGCAGATTTTTGACTTCGTCCTGCAAGGCCTCAAGTTTTTCAGTTCTAATTTTAATGAGACCAACATCGTGCCGTGTCAATGATGTATCTAACTTTATTGCGGTTACATCATGTTCAATTTCTTCAAGCCTTTCTGCCATTTTTGGAATCTTTTTGACTTGGTCTTGCATACCACCGACAGCTTCTAAAATAGCCTCAAATTTACTATTCATATCCTCGAGCAAAACATCCGTATGATCAGTTTTGTCAGCCATGGATATATTTTAACACTATAGAAATCAGGCCTTTGTTGTAAAAATTTAAGGGAGAAAGGCAATAGAGCCGACCGGGCTTAGGTTGAATTAAAACTAGAACTTTGGTTTTGACTGTTCGTAGTGGTGACCACCTTGGATTTCTATACCAAGGCCAATTTCTTCTCCACCTTCTTGAACTGGGGACACTCGAGCATCCCATCCAGCTTCACTGATAAGGGCTGCCAAATCTCTTAACTCCTCCATTGACACTTCAGGCGGGGCCAGTCGGTGTATATGGAGTAATTCTGCACCTGTCATATCTCCACCATCAGTTAGCTCATAGAGAACAAAGGCTACTTCTGCAGCGTGAGCCTCTATGGGTGTTGAAGGTGTACCTTCGTGATGATCAAGTGTGGACATATTGAATTTCTGTCAAAACTATTATTACTAAAAATTTTGAGTTTGCAAGCAATAGCAGAAAGGCAATAGAATGCTTCTTTATTGTTTGTTAGAATATAGACACGAGCAAAATAGAAAGATGATAAATAAAATCTTGTTGCTAATCGGCGGCCTGTTAATCGCTTATGGGTCGACACCTTTGGTTTTAGCCCAAAGTCTGCAGTCCACCAATTACCGGATAGACGAACATTTTCTGGGGCCGGGCGGCTTGCTGGAAAGTACTTCGAGTAGTTATCAGTTTGGCGGTACTACCGGCGACATTGGCGTTGGCCGATCGGACTCCACCAATTTTCGGACAGAATCGGGTTTTAATACCACGAGCGAGCCGAGACTTAGCATGATAGTTAATACTTCGTCTATCAATTTCGGCGCACTATCAACTTCTACAACTGCCACTGCAACCTCTACCTTATCAGTACTCAACTACACCGCCTATGGCTATTCAGTTTTTACTATCGGTAATCCGCCGAGCACTGGCGGTTACACATTAGCAGGAATGAACCCGGCTCAAGCCTCTCAAGTCGGAGTAGAACAGTATGGCATAAATCTAAAAGCCAATACTTCGCCAACCACTTTTGGAGCCGATCCGTTGCAAGTACCAAGTGCTTCATTCTCCTATGGAATTGCTTCGACCGGATACAGCGTCGCCAATAACTATCGCTATGTTAATGGCGAAAAGATCGCCGAAGCGCCGCAGACATCCGGACAGACCAATTACACCATCTCTTACATTGTTAATGTTTCGACAACTACGGCCGGCGGGCAATACACCGGCTCACAGAGCCTGGTGGTTGTTGGTACCTATTAACACACAGGCTCTACGGGTACGACCCGTAGGTTTTCTACGGGTCGTACCCGTAGGTGGATGGGGGTTTGGTGCTGTGTGAGTTCTTCACGCACAGCTTGTGGATAAGTTGAACACAAAAAATGAAAAAATGTACTTGACTGTGGATAAGTATTGTGCTAATGTTTTACGCAAGGCTCAAAAATAAAAATGAAAATCAAAGGCCTACCTCACGTCAATTTGGATAAGTTGAACAAATTAGTTGCGCTTAGCGTTGCTATTGCATTCATGCTGCAGCTGTTTATGCCGTTAACGGTTTTTGCGGCCGCCGGCACACTAACCAGCCGTAAAATTACACTGGGCTCGTCAGCTATTAGTGGTACTGATAGAGAACATAAGTACGATTTCACCTTGAGCGGCACCGATAACCTCGGTTCAATCAAATTCGAGTACTGTACGGCTGCATCCGGAGCATGTGGAACGGTTACAGGTTTAGATACCGACGCTGCGACAATTGACGCGCAAACCGGGGCCACCGGCTTTACAGTTGACGCTACAACCACTACAACCACAGTCATTGGTATAACCCGAACGGCTGCCAGCGCCAGCGGCGCCGTTAGCTATACCTTCAGTGGAATAATCAATCCTTCTACGACTAACCAAACCTTCTTTATCAGGATCACCACTTACACCGCCGCCAACTTTACGGGCACTGACGACACTGGCGTTGTGGCTGCCAGTACCGCCAATCAAATTGATGTGTCAGCCTTGGTTGACGAAACTCTTACGTTCTGTGTCTATACCGGCGCTAACTGTGCCGCCGGTGGTTCAACAGTCAACCTCGGCACTTTATCGGCTAGCTCACACGCTGCATCTAACTTTGGCACCAGTAAAATGGATGCCGCTACCAATGCCAATAGCGGCTACGCTATTGCCTACGCCGCTGCTAATACTTTGACCGGACCAAATGGAACAATTACTGCCAACGCGGGATCCACTCAAGTGGCGGGGACTGAAGAATTTGGTATTAACCTTAAAAACAACACTGACCCTGATGTTGGAATTGACCCTGTGGGTGGCTCGGGCTCAGCTTCGGCCGGTTATGGTACTGCTGATTCCTTTAAATTTAATACTTCTGGCGAGCAAGTGGCCTCGGCTTCCGCCGCTACCGTAAGCACCACCTATAACGTGTCCTACGTGGCTGATATTTCTACAATTACGGAACCGGGCACCTATCAAACAACAGTCGTTTATATAGCAACTGCAACATTTTAAAGATGAGAATAAAAAGACTATCACTATTATTACTAGCCCAAGTCTTTGCGGTCACCATTCTTCTCGGCGGCTTGTTTCCTGTATTTGTGGACGCCGCCGCCATAACCAACCGTAAACTGACTTTATCAACCTCTAGCGCCGCCGCCGGTGCCGCTACCACAACTTATACATTTGACTTTACAGTTCCAAGCGCCACGGTCTTGCAATCGTTTGAGGTAGTTATTTGTACGACAGTTGCTTGTGGGGCGACCCCAACTGGTTTCTCTAACAGTTCATCCACATTATCTTCTCAACCAGTCAATCTAGGTGATGCTTCCGGCTGGACGGTTAATACCGCTACCGCTGGTAAACTGCGTATCAAAAAGACTGGCAACGTTGCTGCCCCGACCGGCTCGCAAACAGTTGTCTTTGGTAACGTCCAAAACCCAACTACAGCCAACCAGACTTTCTTTGGCAAAATAAATACCTATTCCGATGATGCCTGGACTACGCTCGTCGATAGTGGAATTGTAGCGGCCAGCACGGCCACTCAGATAAGTCTTACAGGCGTAATGAATGAAACACTGGTCTTTTGTGTTGGTACCTCAATAACCGACCAAGACTGCGGCACGATAGCTGGTAATAGTATCGACTTTGGTAGCTTCTCAACAACTGCAACTAAATTCGACGATTCAGTTATGGCAGCCTCCACCAATGGTGCTTATGGCTACTCGATAACAGTTAACGGTGCTACTTTGACTTGTACTACCTGTAATGGCACAAAAACTATTTCGGCTCTAGCCTCTCAAACTGCTTCCTCAACCGGCTCCGAGCAATTTGGTATTAACCTTAAGAATAATGCAACTCCTGATATCGGTGCAGAAGTTACTGGTACCGGAACCGCCACCGCTACTGCTAATTACGGCACAGTCGACCAATACAGATTTGTAACCGCCGATTCAGTGGCCAGTGTGGCCGGCTCAACTAACGCCAACACCTTTACAGCTTCTTATATCGTCAATGTTGCCGGTACTACCGAAGCAGGTACTTATACTGCCACCATGACCTACATTGCCACCGCGACGTTCTAGCACTAGCAGTTTTCAATTTACTCTTCCACAGCTTCCTATGCTTTTAGTGGACCCTCTACGGGTACGACCCGTAGGGCTTCTACGGGTCGTACCCGTAGAAACTTCTGTTGATGACTTTCCAGAAAATAGTCAACACCATGAACTATGGTAAACAAAGAACGGTAAACGCACGGCTTGCCCCGCACTAAATCCTGAGCGGAGTAGCCCAGCACTTAAGTTTTAAGTGCTTGGATTATGGAGCTTCAAGGTTTAGTGCTGGGGTAAACTGTAAAATGAAAACTGAAAATTGCTATAGCTTAGGTAAACAGTAAACTGTAAATGTAATATTGATTGTTTATTCAACTAGGTTGTTTTACAATAGCAACTAAGTGATAAAAAAGGCTGAAGCAGAAGTGTTTAAAAGAATTAGTTTTGGCGTCATCGCGGCAGTCTTTTTGATATTATCAGTGGCCGGCCTTGGTTTTGCTCAAGAGGCAACCCCGGGGCAGGGCCTCGAGATTTCGCCACCTTTAGTCGAACTTAATACTGATCCGGGTAAAACAGTTAGTTTTGAGATCCGCCTGCGTAACATTACTCAAGGCACGCTGATTGCCAAATCGGATGTTGACGATTTCGTGGCCCAAGGTGAAGAAGGGCAGCCAAAGCTTCTGACCGAAGCAAATGCCGAGCCGTCGCCTTATTCAATTAAGGGTTGGGCCCGGGCAATTCCGGAAGTCCGCTTAGTTTCTCAAGAAGTCAAAGCTACCACCATAACGCTTGATGTGCCGGCAGACGCCTCGCCGGGCGGCCACTACGGCGTTGTCCGTTATACGGCCGCGCCGCCGGAATTAGAGGGGACAGGAGTGGCCTTAAGCGCTAGTATTGGTAGTCTAGTTTTGATAAAAGTCTCGGGCGACGTTAAAGAAAGCGCCAAGTTTGAGGAATTCTTCACTACGCAGTCTGGCAAGCGTAAATCATTTTTTGAATATGGTCCGATTACCTTTGTCGAAAGAGTAAAAAACGAGGGTAACGTCCACTTTAAGCCAATTGGCACGGTTAGAATAACCAATATGTTCGGTAAGGAAGCAGGGGTGCTGACGATAAACGAAAAGGGTGGCAACGTCCTGCCTGCCAGTATCCGTAAGTTTGAACAAACCCTTAACAGCAAATGGATGTTTGGCCGCTACAATGCCGAGGCCAATATTCAGTATGCTGGGAAAAATATAAGCGGCTCGCTAAGCTTTTGGGTTATCCCTTATAAGCTAATAGCTGTTGTTTTAGGAGGCTTAATAGCCCTCTTCTTGGCCATCCGTTGGTTCTTACGTAAATACGTCCAGCGGGCGATATCTAAAGCCAGCTCAACTCCCAAAAAACCCAAAAAGAAATAAAAAAAAGACATCAGACAACAGACATAACAAAGAACAAATCCTTGAAGCATAAGCAAGAAAAAACTGTGCTATAGCATCAATCTTTCGTGCTTATGCAAACAAAACTATGCTATAGCATCAACTCTTTGTGCTTGTGGTTTTTTTAGGTTTGACCAAGTACAATGAGAACCGATGGCCAGAATAATAAAAAGCAAGCCACATGGACGCCTTAAATTAAGCCATCATCGCCATACCGGCAAGCGTTTGCCGCACCATCATACTTCCTACGGGGGTTTAATAGTTTTGACTGTTGTAGCCGGCATTATGCTGGCTTTTGCGACTGTTTCAACCCTTAAGGCGCAAACCCTGCAATCCTCGCAATCCGTATCTGTTAGCGGCGTCGTACCAGCCCCACCTCCGCAAGAAGCGGCCACAGTAACCCAACCAACTCTGGTGCGTGCCGAGGAATCCAAACCGGGCGAGCGGGGACTAGACTTTGATACTCTAGCAATCAGCGGCGTCAAACTAAAAGATACGATAGTCGAAATTTATAATAATGAGCTGTTGGCCGGTGCCGCTGGCTGTCGGTCAGAAGGCTATTCGCTCAAAATTACACCTCAATACGGTAATAATCTAGTTGTCGCAAAGGTAGTCGATAATCTTGGTCAGTACGGTCCGGATTCAAAAACCGCCAGCGTGGTTTATCTACCAAAAAGCAAGCTGGAGCCGCAGTTCTTGCTTTCCGGAGCCTCTAAATACTTCGGTCTTCAGGTAAACCAAAAGCACGAGCTGTTAATAAAGATAATCGGCGGGCAAGCACCATATGCCATAAGCGTTGATTGGGGTGATAATAAGGAAACGGATCTGTCTGTGCATCGGACTAGCGGCAAGGTAAAACTAAGTCATCGCTACGACACCACTGGCTGTTATAACATTATTGTTCAAGGAGAAGATAATAAAGGTGGCAAGGCTTACTTTAGAACCACAGTCTTAATTTCCTCACTGGCTGGAGCCGGTTTATCTAATACAGGCGCGGCTTTCGCCAATATTAGCGCTATTCCGACGCTGGGATTACTCTGGCCGCTGTACCTTGCAGTACTAGCTTTCATAGCGGCCTTTTGGTTGGGCGAAAAATATCAGGTCAGGCGAAACCATGATCTGTGGAAAACTCGACGACCGCGGTATTCCTAACAACATTTTCCAGAGCAGCTCTACTCCTTATAAATGCGAAATTTACAACGAAGTATAATTTTGTATGTATTTTGTTCGGAAGTACGATGATCAAAAGGTGCCAAAATGACTTGACTTAGCGCGCCAGACTGCTAATCTGTAATTACAGTTCTCAAACAAACAACAAAATGAAACAAAAAGGAACTGGCGTTTTTTCTATTGCACGAGTAGTCGTGGCCAGTGCTTTATTTGTTACGATCTTACTACTTTGGCTGATCGGTCCTCCAGCCGTTAAGGCAGCGGCCGGAATAAATGAACAACTTAATTTTCAGGGTCGCTTGCTCGATAGTACCGGCGCGGTGGTGGCCGACGGCAACTACAATATGCAGTTTAAGATCTACCAAGACGGTAACGGGATCTTAGGGGGCGGTGATGAAACGCTAAAGTGGACCGAGACCCGACTTAATAACAGCAGCCAAGGCGTAGTAGTAAAAAATGGCTACTTCTCGGTCAATCTAGGCTCTATCACGGCTTTTGGAGCCAGCGTCGACTGGAACCAAGATACTCTGTGGCTATCCATCCATATTGGCGGCACTGCTCCTACTTGTACGCCATTTTCCACCTGTGCTGGTGCCGAAACCGAGATGGACCCCTTCAAACGCTTAAGCTCAACCCCGTACGCCCTTAACTCCAAAACCCTGCAAGGCCTGACAGCCAGTAATTTTGTCCAACTGGCTCAAGGTATGCAAACAGATGCCACTGCTACCGCCACTGCCTCAATTGCCGTTAATCGTACTGCTGGGACAGGTCACGTTCTGCAACTACAAAAATCAAGCGCTGACGTTTTAGTAATTGACACCAACGGTGTTTCAACACTTTACGATGATGTTGATCTCACTTTGGCCGGCACCGAGAACCTGACACTTACCAACACCACCGGCAGCAACGCTGTTGACTTAATCAATCTGACACTAACTAACAACGACGCCGGCGCTGCCGCCCAGCGGGGGATAGTCCTGACCAATGCCGATTCGACTTCTACTACCGAGGCCCTGCTAGCACTGGATAACGCCGATGCCACCGCCTCATCGCTGACTGATGGTATCATTATTACTTCTTCGGGAGTCAACAACGGTATTGCCGATGCCATAGATGTCTCGGCCGATAACATCTCTAACGCCTTAAATGTGGGCGCCAATACGATTACCGGCGCCGGTTACTTGATAACTTCTACCGCTACCGGCCTAACCGTTAATTCAACTTCGGCCAACTTGGCTCTGCAAACAACTACTTCTGGCGATATTAACCTATCTCCGGCCGGCGGAGTCACCGTTACATTGCCCAGCGGGACAACCGATTTCAACATCAATGGGCTTGACAGCGATTCTAACCTGATCGTGACCGGTTTGGCCGGCAACAACGCCATTTTGTATGCCGACACTTCCGGAATCGTCAAAACTGCGGCCACTTCCACCGGCTCCCAATGTCTCTTGTCGGGTGCAGCCG
>Ga0155636_101_pt1 | contig 10370 bp, 4 predicted proteins | sample RifCSPhighO2_12_FD_107293 | JGI IMG/M metagenome (GOLD analysis project Ga0155636, IMG submission 107293) | Candidatus Saccharibacteria bacterium RIFCSPHIGHO2_12_FULL_47_16b | reverse complement strand
GGCCGTCGTCAGCTCGTGTCGTGAGATGTTTGGTTAAGTCCATCAACGAGCGCAACCCTTATAGTTAGTTGGATTTCTCTAGCTAGACTGCCCCGGTAACGGGGAGGAAGGAGGGGATGATGTCAGGTCAGTATTACCCTTATGCCTTGGGCAACAAACACGCTACAATGGCCGGTACAAAGGGCAGCCAAGTCGTAAGACGGAGCAAATCCCACTAAAAGCCGGTCCCAGTTCGGATTGGGGGCTGAAACCCGCCCCCATGAAGCCGGAATCGCTAGTAACGGTAGGTCAGCATACTACCGTGAATACGTTCCCGGGTCTTGTACAAAATAAATGCGCCTGGCAGTTTTGAAAGCTAAGCGGTGTAAATCCGTTACTTGCGCAAGCGAGTTAGCTGCGAGCAGGGCTTCTTTCGTAAGGAAAAGCCCGAAGGGCTCTATAAGCAAAAGGTAGTCTTTAGCAAATAGTTCGTGACGATCTATGATACGTGTACCATAGGGAAGTTACAGATAAAGAGCGCTAAAGAATGTCTGAAAAAGTTTTCAAAATGACCCAGGGAGATCCTTGCGTGCGAGCATAGCCATTATGTGCAGCAAGGAAGTCAGCTGAGTTCGTAGTACCCAGTACTTCTCACTGACGTTCGAAGCATTTACCATTGACCATTTTCCATTTACCATTAATTTGGCATTTGCCATTTTTCATTGCAGCCGCATTGTTAAATGTAAATTGTTAAATAATTGTAAAATGTGAATTGTAAAATGATAAATTGTCTCCGAGCGTGAGCGAGGAGTATTGGGGAAGGAACGAACCCTATGCTAAATCCACACTATATTTCCGGTTTTGTTGACGGCGAAGGCTGCTTCAGCATTAGCTTCAACAAAAACGGCAAGCGTTTACCAGAAGTTCGTCTCATTTTTGAGATCGAAGTTCGGGAAGATGATGAAACGATTTTGCGCGAAATTCAAAAAGTTCTTGGCTGCGGTAATATTTACCGCTTAGATTACGAAAGGTACGCTAAATGGCGGCCGCACGTAAAGCTAAAAGTCAGTAACTTTAACGATATTTCGCAAAAGATTATCCCATTCTTCCAAAAGTATCCGCTCAAAGCTAAGAAACGCTATGATTTTGAAAAATTCTGCCAAGTTGCAGAGCTAATCAAAACTAAACAGCACTTACTGGCAGAAGGAATAGAGCAGATTCGTTCAATAAAGTGTAGGGACTCGCTGGATGCGTTAGATGCGCATGTCCAGTGGGGAACGACAGAGGCTATCTGATCGTAGTCACCGCCCGTCAAAGCATGAAAGTCGCCAATACCCGAAGTCCCTCGCTTTTGCTTCGCAAAAGCTCGGATTTAACAGTTTACATTTTACAGTTAACATTAATTTTTCATTGATCAATTATCATTGTTAATTTATTGAAAATTGTGAACTGTGAATTGAAAATGGCTCCTGCGAAGTAGGAGCGAGGGCCTAAGGTAGGGGAGATGATTGGGCTTAAGTCGTAACAAGGTATCCGTACCGGAAGGTGCGGATGGATTACCTCCTTTCTAGGGAGATTTGTAAGACTTAGTCTTACGGACTCAAATAACTCAATTGACTATTTGAAGTCCGGTCGATCCGGATAGATGCAGCCGAAACTCGGCATCTATCATTAACGGAAGAGTTTCATCCTGACGTTAGATTTGCACTACCCAGTTTTCAATCAACGGGTCGCCGCGGCGACCCGTTTTTGGTGTAAAAGCTAGTGCTAAAATGGTGTGACATGGAAAGTGTTTTTGAATTTTCCCCGCCTATTCCAAACCCTCTCGCCGAGAGTCAAAGACAAAAGTTTGAGCAACAAGTTGCACAAAAAATAAGGAAACACGTTTTTCAGGCGAGAAGGCTTATAAAAAATGGTAAGCCGATCGAAAGAAAAACTCATTTTTTGAGACAAAGAAAGTTTCTGGAAGAAATAGAACCGGGATCGTTCGAAAAACCGGAAGATGCAGCCAACTTATGGAGAACTTCTTTGTTTAAGGCTCTATCAAGCAGACGCCTAACATGGCGAGGATTAACTTTAGAAAATGATGAACGCATAGAGTCTCCATATCCTATGAGAGACGGTTCAATAGACTATGTGACTATTACGCCACTTTTAGATAATCGAACAACGATCGATGGAAAGCCCTTAAGAATGGCTATCGTTCAGCATTTGTGGAAATTTCAGGGAGAGCCGTATGAATGGCGAGTTTTACTCTGGATGTCTCTTGATCGCGCAGTTGAGGCCTTTAATAAACGCAGCAAAGACCGGGCATAAATAAAATGGTGGGGTTACCTGGACTCGAACCAGGGACCTCGTCATTACTTGCCCCGCACTAAATTTGGGTTCTGGTGGGCGCGCCTGGACTCGAACCAGGGACCTCGTCATTATCAGTGACGCGCTCTAGCCAGCTGAGCTACGTGCCCAAATTTTAGTACGGGGTCAGTGACCCCGATAGTATAACGCATTCTGCGTTAACTACGGGGCGCAGCGCGCTCTAACCAGCTGAGCTATAACCCCAAATTCAATTTGTAACGATACCACAAAGGTCTCTATTAAATTATACTTTAATCGCGGGGCATTAGCTCAGTTGGCTAGAGCACCACATTTGCAATGTGGGGGTCGTCGGTTCGAATCCGACATGCTCCACCAGATCTACTTTTTGGGCAGTTCACAGATTAATCTGCCCGTTCGAGCATCTAAGATTGCCTGTTTTACACCTTGAGCTGATTGTTTTGGCGACTGATCACTGTAGTTAATTCCGGATTGCCAACCCTTCAATCGACTCTCGTCATCTAATAGGAATAGGTTGAACTTAACTACATTCGGTTGAGAACAGGCAACCGCGCCCATGGCCTTAATATAAAACTCTTCCTGTACAGAAGCCTCAACTGGTTTAGTACTGATTCCTTCAACGCCGCTATAGTGACGAGACTTTGCTGGCGGAATTTTCGTTTGTACACCGTACTCACCGTAAATTATCGGCAAATTTCGCCACGGCTGGGCTGTACCATCAAACGCCGTCTTAAGCTCATTCATCAGTAAATCGTAATCGGCAACACCAATTTTGCCGCCACCACGTCTTTGAGTCGGCGGCTGACTAGAATTTTCGCCGTAGGGGTGGATAACAAAACCATCCATTATTGGTTTTTGGCGTCCGCTGGAACGGTAGGCTTTGTCGATGTTACGAATAAATGCACTAGCGGTTTGTGTGCCGCCGCCAGCCAGGCCAAAACCCCAAACGTTTATATCGTGACCTCTTGCAGCAGCCGCTTTCTTTAACACATCATACGATGCTGCCTGAAGTTTGTAGCAGGCCAGGGCAGCCGCGTCTTTACCGTTGGCCATAAACTGCGGACGCCAAAAATCGGTCGAATTACATTCGTTACCGATAATAAAATGGTCAATCTCGGGAAGATGATAAGCCAAAAATGCCAGCCAGTTTTGGAATTTCCCTCTTTCCCAGGTGTTAGCTGGCGATGTATTATCCGGACAGTCAAGGTAGCTGCAAGGATAAGCACTAAGCATAATCTCTAAACCGTAAGCTTCTGCCGCTGCTGCACCATTCTTTAGGGCTTCTAAGTCTTTTTCTGATGGAGATGTTTGGCCAGTGACCCATTGGGCGGTCATTCTTACGGAGTCGGCGCCGGTTTCGGAAATGCGGCGAGCTGAATCAAATGCGGTTTCTATATCATTAGATCGTAGCGAATCTTCAACAATTCCAACGTCAATGAGTCTTTCGCTATAATTAGTCGCTTCTGTCTTAGGACTTACAGCGCGGGCAGGGGATGACGAAGTAACACCTAGAGCTGTTACGATAATAGCTGAAACACCGAACGGGTATCTTAAAACGTTTCCGATTGTTTGTTTTTCCTCCGGCATTGGTTATTTTTTACTAGATATAGAAAGAAAGTGCAAGATAATTTACATAGAATTTGTAAGAATTTTTACGAAATTTTATTAACAACGATAAAATCAAACCATTGCTATCTTAATTAGGTTTAAAAAGCATCGATGTAAAAAAGTTATCCACAGAATTTAAAAAAAGCTAAAAAAGTAGCTGTATAATTTTTCTGTAAATAATTCAATAGAAGATTGCCACAATGTTGTTCGAAACACAATAGTTTGTGTGACATTTTTTAGTGAAATTTTTTTGTTCGAAAAATAGGCCAAAATTCACACATTTTATCCTTGACAGCGTCACGCTTGTGCTTAATAATTGTCACAGTCTTTAGAGAATAAAAAGCAAAACGAATACAAAAATTTCTCAAAGACAAGCAAAATGGTCAAGAACTGCCAAAGTTGTAATACTAAATTTGATGGCCGCAGAGATGCCAAGACTTGTTCGACACGCTGCCGCAAGCGGTTGCAGCGAGCCAAGATCGCGTTTTTACGGGAAGCCAACGCAGTCAAAGACGCTGTTGCGGAAGTCGCATCGGAAGTAGGGCAGGAGTTAACTGGTCTTAAACCTCAACCAGCTTTGGCAACTGTAGAGGATATTCCCGAAAGTGGAGTTTTGGGAAGTGTTACAGACGATGAGCCGGAATTTTTAAATCTGCCGAGTGAGCCAAAAATTGAGGAGTATTCAGAAGCCGTCGTCCAAGCGCCGGCTTCACCGCCTGTAATAACACCTCAAGCACCCCAGCCTGAACCACCGCCAGTTAGTCAACTGCCTAAGCTGCCGCCATTACCGGAAGAGGTAGTAGAACACTACCAACCGCCGGCCAAGGCGCTGTTTGAAACCACTCAACCACCGCCACAAGCCAGCCTGGAAGAAATTCAATCTCAAGATTCGCTCGAGATGCCTCAACTGGCCGCTTCACAGAGTCAAAGCTTAGGCGAATCGGCCGCAGCTTCCAATCTAGAAGTTCAGGAAGTCAAACCGGTTGAGAATCTGCTCGGGCAAGCGGCCATCGTCCGGAGCGCGCCAGCGGCTAATACTTTTATGCATTCAACAGGGTTAGCGCCGTCTGTCGAAGCAGCGCCTCAACCCCAAGCCGCCACGCCGCTGTTTGATAATTTGCCGCCCAAGCGCAATCTCGGTTCAATATTTTCATTCTTTACGGCCAAACCTTTTGCCATCGCCGCTGTTTTTGTACTGCTTTTGGGTATTTCGGCCGGTGTAATGACTATGCTTGGTTCCCAAGACAGTGAGCAGCCAACCGCCAGTCAAGAAGAATCGTTGTCTTCGCTGGGAGATGAAGGTGTACTCCGGTTTAATCTTAATACCGAGCTAGCGCCAGGTAAGAAATTGTTATTGGCGCAGATCGATGTGGCGCCCGGAGACTTGCTGCAGGTTACCGGCGATGTTCAATCGAGCGGCACTTTGTTTGCTTCCAGTGGACAAAGCTCGCTGGATAACACTGGCCTGCGGATAAATAACAGTTTAGTTTGTAATGCCAACGGTTGTGTGTCGACGGCCACGGCCGCAACAACCATATCCGGGCAGATCAGTTTAGATAATTTACCGCCTGAAGTGACTATCCAGGGTAACACTTTTAACGACGCTGGCCAACTTGTTCAACTCAATAGCTCCACCCAATTGCCAGCGGTTAGCGGCTCTCTCTTGACAAGCCTTAATGCCTCGGCCATTAGTTTTAGTACGCTGGCCGACGCTCGGTTATCCGGCAATGTCTCCCTTTTTGGTCCGGCTGTTGAATCAAGTGAACTTACCGACGGCACTATTACTGACGCTGATATTTCTGCAACGGCCGCAATTGCTTACTCAAAGCTTAATTTGGCCGATTCGATTGTCACGGGTGACATTACCGAGGGCACCATCGTCAACGCTGACGTCAGCGCCACGGCCGCTATCGCTTACGGCAAACTGAACCTAACCAACTCCATCACCAGCGCTGATATTACTGACAGCACTATAACCACTACTGATGTTGCACCTGATACCTTAACTGCTGCTGATTTAGCCGCTGATTCGGTTGATTCTTCTGAAATTGCCGCTAACGCCGTCGGTTCAGACGAGATCGCCACCGATGCCGTCACTTCAGCCGAAATAGCCGCTGATGCCGTTGGTTCAAGTGAGATTGCCGCTGATGCCGTTGGCTCCTCTGAAATAGCTGCTGATGCCGTAACAGCTTCTGAAATCGCCACTAGCGCCGTGGCTAGCGCCGAAATCCTCAATGACACCATCACTAACGAAGACATTAATGCCGGTGCGGCGATTGACTGGACTAAAATAAACAAGACCGGTTCGTCATTAGCCGATCTAACCACCCGCTCGGCTGGCGATTTAACCTCTGGGACCTTAGACGATTCTCGGCTGTCTGCCAATGTTGCTAAGTACAACGACGCCGCACCAAATTTTGCTAATAACGTTACCGCTCCAACCTTCATTGGCAATTTACAGGGTAATGCCACCACAGCTACGGCCTTGGCGGCTAATCCTGCCGACTGTGGCGCCGGCGCTTTTGCCACCGCCATCGCCGCCAGTGGCAATTTGACCTGTTCAACCGATGGCTCCGGTTTGATAAGCCTTAATGCCAGCAACATTTCTTCCGGCACGCTGGCCGATGCTCGTCTTTCAGCCAACGTCTCACTGCTTGGCCAAACCATTGAATCAGCAGAGATTACTAACGGCACCATTGTCAATGATGATATTAACGGCGCGGCGGCTATTGACTGGACTAAAATCAACAAAACCGGTTCATCGCTGGCCGATCTAACTACCCGTTCGGCCAGTGATTTGTCTTCGGGAACTTTAGCGGATGCTAGGTTGTCCGCTAATGTTGCCTTGCTCAATGGCACCGGCCCCCAAACCTTTACCGGAAATAATAAATTTACGGGCAGTTTTTTGAGCCAGATAGCTGCCGATAGCGCCACGGCCTTTCAAGTTCAAAACGCCGCCGGTGCTAGGTTGTTAACCGTCGACTCGATTGCGAGCGAAGTCGAAGTTGGGCAGGCCAGCAGTAGCACCGGCAAAGTCGTCTTATTTAATGCCGCTGGCTCTGGTTCGGTTACTTTGCAGGCAGCCAATCCTGGCGCTGCGGCCTTTGTCATAACAGCGCCGGCCGAAACCGGCACTATTTGTTTGACCACCGGCAATTGTGCCGGCGTCGGCGGTACCGGCGACATCCTTCAAGGTGGCAACAGCTTTGGTACGGCCCTGACGCTTGGCACCAACGATAACTTTGGCTTAAACCTGGAAACCAACAACACAACAGTCGCCAGCTTTACTAACAGCGGCGCCGCTTTATTTAAAAACTCCAGTGATTCTGCTTCAGCCTTCCAGATTCAAAACGCCGCCGGTAATGTCTTTGTCTTGGTTAATACCACTGGCGGAGCAGTCAATGTCTGTGACTCCGCCGCTTGCGATACAGTTTCCATCGCAACCAATGCCGATGCCGACGCCATTAACATTGGCGACAGCTTAGATACGTTGACTTTTACAGGTAATGCCAGTTCAACCTTTGTCCTAAACGGGTCAACTATCTCAGCTGCCGAACTTAACCTGCTGGATGGTCACGACGTCGCTCTAGTCGACATTAATGACGCCGTAGCTACAGCCATAGTCGGTACTAGCGCTCTTAATGCTGGCTCCATAACTTCCGGCTTCGGTATCATAGACAACGCCGATACCATCACCGGCACAACTCTAAATGCCACAACCGGTATCAACACTGGCGCTGGGGCTGGCACTCAGCGGATTGACTCATCAGGTAACTTACCCAACACTGGTACTATAACCTTCGGCGGTGACACCAACCTCTACCGCTCGGCGGCCAACACCCTCAAGACTGATGATACCTTCATTGGTGGCGCAGACATTCAAGTAACAACTCTAGGTTCAGCCGACACTGCTACTTACCTTTGCCGCAACGCTGGCCTGCAACTGGCAACCTGTAACATCACCGGCACCGGAGCCGCCTTCGTCCAGGGCGGCAACAGTTTCGGTGAGACGGCGGTACTAGGCACTAATGATTCTAACAGCCTAACTTTTGAAACCGCTGGTGCTACCCAAGCCACCATCGCCGTAGGTGGAGCCACGACTTTCCAGAATTCTATAAACAGTACGGCCGCCTTCCAGATCCAAAATAGCGCGGGTACATCAAATCTATTCGTGGCTGATACACAGAACTCCCGGGTGGGTATCGGAACTGCCAGTCCGTCAGCTGATCTTCATATCCAAAATCAAGAGACGGATATCGCTACACTTAGAATTGAAGGTGGCGATGGCACCGGAGGGACCAATGTTGGCACGTCAATCCTGCATATGCGCGCGGACACCAATGATGTCAAACTCCATCTCACGAGGCCAGTCAGCGGCGTTGCCGACGGTGTATTTGCCATTGTCGGCAATGAGGCAGGCTCATTCCGGTTTGACGCAGGCAACGATTCGAATACTCCCGAAACAGCCGACCAGTTAGTGCTGCTCTCAGGCGGCAACGTCGGCATTAACACCACTGGCCCGGATCGCCGCTTGGATGTACTTGATGCTACCAATCCCCAACTGCGCCTAACCTATACTGATGGCACTGTATATAGTGATCTCCAAACAAACAGTTCGGGTGATCTGTACATTAATCCTTCCGGTGGAAAGATAGGCCTGGCTGGCACTCCCGCTAACGGTATTCTGACTATCGGCACCGACACCACTGCCGCGACTGGCGGAATTTACTTTGGGACTGATACGAATCTTTACCGTTCCGCGGCTAATGAACTTACTACTGACGATTTATTCCGCAGTAGCCGCACGAATGCTACCGACTCTGCTTTTCTAGCTAGAACTAGCGTTGACACTATTGGGCGATGGCGTGTTGGCGCTAATGGTCTCACGGAATGGGGCGATGGTACGAATGCCCGTGACACCAACCTCTACCGCTCCGCCGCCGATACCCTAAAAACTGATGATGCCTTACATGTAGGCGGGACCGTTCTGCAAGTGGCCGGCGGTTCAGCCACGGGCTATATCGGATCGTCACAAAATAATGGCTATAACTCCTTCGACAACGGTGGTCGATCAGGTATAACCGCCGGTGGCGATTTTTACATAAATATCGATTCCAACAATGATCAAACCGACCGAGCTTTCCGCATTCACAAGGATTCGAACCTGCTTTCAAGCGGTACCAGCCTTCTGGTCTTGAACGAGTCGGGGCAACTGTCCCTACCGGTCCAAGGCTCTAGCGCCGGCTTACTGCTAGGGGGTGACACCAACCTCTACCGTGGTTCAGCCGACTTGCTTAAGACGGATGACACTCTCCAGACCACGAACCTGCTGCATGTTGGAACTTCAATTTCCGGCACTCAGGCCAGCATAAATACCGGCCTTGCCAATCGGGTCGGCTTGATTACTAGGGGTGCAGCTAGCCAAACTGCCGATCTTCTGCAGCTGCAGGATAGTAGCAGCGTAATCCTGACGGCTTTTGACTCGGCCGGAAAACTGGTGTTTGGACCTTCCGGCTCACAGGACACCAACCTCTACCGCTCCGCTGCCAACACCCTCAAGACAGACGATACCTTGGTGGCCGGCGCCGATGTGCAGGTAACCACTCTGGGTACTGCCGACACCGCCACCTACCTTTGTCGTAATGCCGCCAACCAAGTAGCCACTTGTAACACCACCGGCACCGGCGCCGCCTTCTTGCAGGGCGGCAACAGCTTCGGGGCTACGGCTACACTTGGCACCAATGACTCCAACAACCTAGCTTTTGAAACCAACAATACCACTCGCTGGATCATAGATACCGACGGCCACCTAACACCAAACGTAGACGATACCTATGACATAGGCAGCGATACTAAACGCGTCCGTGATCTTTACACCGGCCCCGGCACCATCCATGTCGGTACCAGCACTTCTGACGAAGGCACCATAACCTATAACACCACCACCAACAACCTGGAATTCAACGCCACTAACGGCTCACTCTTCAAAAACTCCGCTAACTCCACTACTGCCTTCCAGATCCAGAACTCTGCCGGTACATCACTGCTAACCGCTGATACTACCAACCAGTTGATAACCAGCAAGGACCTACAAATCTCTACTGGCAACTTAACCCTAGCTAACAATGGAGCTAGTGCCAGTCTTCGTGCCCAATTAGCCACATCAACTGTCACCGCCTCCGGCAATGAAATAACCGATGTAACTCGCAGTAAAGATAAAAACACGGGTGGCCAAGGCGATGGCCGAGCCGTTCCCGACTCCAGCTATGGCATTTGGGAAGCAACGACTAACTTAGTTACAAATGGCGGTTTTGAGACTAACACTACGGGGTGGACACCAACAAATGCGACTCTAACCAGTTCTACGGCGGCCGCAAAATTTGGTGCTAAATCGGGACTCTTTACTCTACGGCGGCCGCAAAATTTGGTGCTAAATCGGGACTCTTTAC
>Ga0155636_122_pt1 | contig 10479 bp, 8 predicted proteins | sample RifCSPhighO2_12_FD_107293 | JGI IMG/M metagenome (GOLD analysis project Ga0155636, IMG submission 107293) | Candidatus Saccharibacteria bacterium RIFCSPHIGHO2_12_FULL_47_16b | reverse complement strand
ATCAGCGCACCATCGGCCAACAGAATCTGCCGCGAGCGATTACCTTCACCTGCGGTTTTTATTCGGTGGGCATACCACCGGAATTCATTGGTTTGGGTAGAGCTTTGGCCAAACTTTCTGAAAGTCAACTGCAGATACTTCAGGAAAATTATCCAAGTTTAGTGCAGGACCTACAGCGAGCCGGTCGCTATTTAAACAAACAAAATCTGGCCAAACTGGCCAAACGCAACCGGGCATGGCGAGATGTGCTAGAAGATATTGAAATGGCTGAATTAGTCTTAGGCTCAAAATTCGGACCACGAACCTATAGCCAGAACGCCCATGTCAATCTATCCGCCAATGTTCTGATGGCCAAAAATAACCAGGCCTCGCTACCTACTTTGATTACCGAACTTGCAAAACTCAGAAAGAGCCTTGGTTGAGCTTAAAGCCACTAAGAAAATTACCAATCAATTTACCTAGATACTCCACATTGTAACCACCCTCTTGGATGATTAATGTCGGTAGTTTCAGCGAACCTATTCGTGCTCCAATTTCGCGGTACACATCTTGGGTCAAGGCAAAGCCACCGATGGGGTCGTGGATGAAAGTGTCGAAACCGGCCGAAACTACTAGAAAATCCGGATTGAATTTTTTAATCTCGCTGAGGCATGAGTCAAGGACGGCCAGGTATTGACTGTTAGTCGTTGCCAAATCTAGCGGGTAATTAAAGTTAAATCCTTCTCCGGGGCCGCTGCCACACTCGTCGCTAAAGCCGCTGCTGTATGGGTAGCGCTGAGCCGGGTCGGCATGGATAGATAAATATAAAACGTCGCGGCGGTTGTAAAAGGCGGCCTGCGTGCCATTGCCGTGATGGAAATCTATGTCTAAGATGGCCACGCTGCCATGATTGGCCAGGAACTCAGCTGCTATAGCCGCATTGTTAAAATAGCAATAGCCACCCATTGTATGATGAGCTGCATGATGGCCGGGTGGTCGACAAAGACTATAGACTATCGGCTGGCCACTTAAGATTTTCTGAGCACCGCTCAAAGCACAATCAACTGCTGTGAGTGAGGCTTTGAATGTTCCTGGCGTTAAGGGAGCATAAGTATCACTAATGAAATATGAAGGATAAAGCTCTTCATTATTGGCTAGATTTTTTGAGCACTGGCGCAGAAAATCGACATACTGCTTTTGGTGGACAGCATAAATGTGCCGCAAAGGAAAATGGGTCGGTTTGGTTATCCGGCCAATACCTAATCTTCTCAGCTCTGTAATTATCGAATCTACTCTGGCTGCGACTTCAGGATAAGCTGAGCGTCTACCGTCATATATTTCGTAATTTGGTTGATGCGCCAGGTGCAAGTCGCTGTAAATTATATTCACTGTTGGACCTCTTGGCCTGAGCTTGGCGGCAAATACATGAATGTAAAGTCGCGTAATCCGGCTGGCTTATGGCCGTCATTAACGGTCACGTTTTGGCTGAGGATTTGTGGGGCATAACGCCGCTCGGGTATTCGCATGCCCGACCGATAACCGACTCGGTCGGAGCGGCTCATGAAGTTACACTCAGCGTAGATTAACGGACCGCTACTACTGCCGCTAAAACATTTGGGGATTTGCGCGTGCAGACTTCTCAAATTATGAGTCATTAGGCCTTTTCTGGCGTAATGGCTATCAGTACACCACTCGGTGCTCTCTACTAAGTCCAGCTCTCCCTCCCGGCCGACCAAGCTTATTCTCTCAGCCATAGCCGCACTGACTAGCAGGCTGCCGAGTCGGATACCGCTAAACCAGACCGATCGTTCGGCCGGGTTACCCAGACGTTGAGCTTCGAGCCTTTTTGCCAATCCGGCGATCTCGGCAGCCGACTGACCAAAAGTCGGTGCCCATAACTCAAATAAACGAGTTTGGCCGTCTGCGGTAATATCAGACGTGATAGTTAAATCTAAATTATTTGGATTTGGTTGGGCGACTGCGGTGTATGATTGTGTCATTTGGACCATCGTACTGATAGGTAGCAGTGGCTGACGCGTCGGACTGTTCTGCGCTAAATAAACCAGGTAATCAGGTTGATTGAACGGTAACAGCGACATAGCCACTTCGAGGTAATTTCCTAAACTAGACTGTCGCAAGTCGTTAACTGTTCGCTGGCTGACAATGCCCCGGAAAACCACACGGCTTATCGGCTCTGACATTTGGGCAGCCATAGCTTTTAGTGACATAAAAAGTTCTATCACATCGGCCGAGTCATCGTAGAATGAATCGGCATTATGATATAGGCGATCATCTGGTCTTACAGAAGTTCCTCGATCGCCGGTACTGGAAAATATCGGTGGTTGATCTAATGGTTCCGTCATTTTGCTCTTCTTTCGTTACAAATTAAAAAACCCCTCTAGGTGAGGAGCTTATGTCTTTAGCTAATTAAAATTTAACGCAATAGCAGACTAAGCCCCTTGAGGGGTTTCTTCTTCGAATCTAAGATCTGAATGCATAAAATTTGCATAAGCGATATTGTATACCTTATTACAAAAATGTCAAATATAAAATATGGGGCGAACGATGGGACTCGAACCCACGACATTCGGGACCACAACCCGACGCTCTAACCAACTGAGCTACGTTCGCCGCGATTAGACCCTAATAATTCTATCACCTGTTAAATATTCGACAACACATTATTACAGGGGTCGGCTTGACATATATTTTTCAGTTGTTAGGATAGACATTCATGCCTTTTTGGCTAACGAGCAAAGGTATGACTTAACTCACGAACTCTATTCACTTAATAGAAATTTAAAAGTTAAAGCTTAACCATGAAAAAGACATGGCTAGGGGTGAGTCTATAGCAACTAATTAAAGGAGGTGTTTTTGCGTTTAAGCCTATTAACAGCGGGCGTTATTATCTGGACAGCCATCTTTTTAGGCGGCAGTCCAACTCCAGCCCAAGCCCAAATAAATATTCAAAGTCAACCAAATCAAGAACCCAAAGTGGTAGTCGTTCAAGAAGGTGATTATCTGGAAAAGATTGCCGAGGCCCACCAGACAACCTGGAAAAGGCTGTTTGATGCCAACCCGGAAATCGCCAATCCGGACCTAATTTACCCTGGACAGAGTATGCAGATACCGGAAGCGGACGAGCAGCTAGTTGAGCGACCACTGCCGGCAAGTTCATATACGAACTATGTCGCCTACAGTGCGCCAGTTCGGACATATGCTACAAGTTCCGTATCAGCTCCGGCTGTCGGTGACGGCAGCGTTTGGGATCGTCTGGCCCAATGTGAATCCGGCGGTAACTGGGGCACCAATTCCGGCAACGGATATTACGGCGGCTTACAGTTCACGCCAGGTACGTGGGCGTCTGTTGGTGGTAGTGGCTTGCCTCATCAAGCTAGCAAAGAAGAACAAATTGCCCGGGCCCAGATTTTAGCTGACCGACGCGGCTACAGCCCATGGCCGGCCTGCAGTGCCAAACTCGGCCTGTAAAAACTGCTCATTTTTAAAGGCTCCCCTAATAATGCGGGAGCTTTTTTATTCAACAGTGGTACCCCGGGAGGGATTTTCGAGTCACCTGTCAAAATGCTTTGCATTTTGCAGTCGACCCCGCCTCGCGGTTTGCCTGAATGGGCAAACATCGCTCCGGCCGTTCGAATCCCACGCAACTAAAAGCAGTTCAGTTGCTTCGCCGGACCAATAAAAAAGCCGGCATAAAGCCGACTCTTTCATTGGTACCCCGGGAGGGATTCGAACCCCCAACCTTGACGTTAGAACCGTCCTGCTCTATCCGTTGAGCTACCGGGGCGTGAGCTTTTGCTCTGCAAAAGCATTTTACATTTTCCAGTTCACAATTTACATTTATTTACCAGTTGCCATTTATCATATTTGGGAAATGTTAAATGGAAAATTATTGGTAAATAGTAAATGTGAAATGACAGATGCTTTGGCTCTAGCCAAAGCGTGGTGCGGGTGGCGGGAATTGAACCCGCGTCTCTACCTTGGAAGGGTAGCATAATGCCTCTATACAACACCCGCGCAGGGCTCAATATAACAGATTTACCTCTGTTATTCTAGAGTTCGTGCATAATGGAGATGTTGGCACCAAGGTCGTTTAACCGAGCTGCTAAGTCTTCGTAGCCACGGTTTATGGTATAGACGTTTCTTAGCATCGAGACGCCGGGCGTTGCCAACATGCCAATCAGCAAAATAACCGCTGGCCTAAGGCCGCTAGGTGCCACAATATCAGCCGCCCGCCAACGAGTTGGACCGTTAATAAACACACGATGAGGATCGGCCAGCTCCAAGTCGACGCCAAGCTTTTTCATCTCGGTATACATTAATGCCCGGTCTTCATATACCCAATCGTGTATCAAAGTTCGGCCTTTGGCCACGGCTACGATTGGTACAAAGTAGGGCAGGTTATCAATATTTAAACCGGTGCCCGGTAACGGATGCAGTTTTTCTTCCGGCGCCTTTAGCCCGCCATTGTGCGGATAGATAACCAGATCAGCTAAATTGGTATGACCATTGTCAGATTTGTAAGTTTTGCCAAGCTTAAAGCGGAGGCCCATTTTTTCGAGCTTGAGTAGTTCCATCTCCATAAAATCAACCGGTACACGCTTGATAGTTAGTCCGGAGTTAGTGGTTACGGCGGCGGCGATGAAGGTCATGGCTTCCACCGGATCTTCGCTCGGTGTAAAGGCGACGTTCTTTTTAATGTGCTTGAGGCCTTGAACCTTCAAGGTGCTGCTGCCAACGCCCTCAATTTTGACGCCAAGCTTTTGCAAAAAGTGACATAAATCCTGGCCCATGTAATTGGGGCTAGCCATTTTAATAATTGTTTCGCCGTCAAAGCCGGCGGCCGCCAGCAGGGCATTTTCGGTGGCCACGTCACTCATCTCATAAAGCACGACTGGTCGCTTTGGCAGCTTTGGTTCGGCCTTAATGTTGTAGTGGCCGTCATGAGCAATAATTTCGGTACCAAACTCTTCTAGGGCATAAATGTGCGGCAGGACCGTCCGACGGCCAAGTTCACAGCCGCCGGCGTAGGGAATTTTGAATTCAGCAACCTCATGCATTAAGGCGCCGGCCAGCATGATGACAATGCGGGTTTTACGGGCGGCCGCCTTGTTCATTTTTTCTGGATCAAAATCTTTTGGCGGTTTGACCTCAAGTGAATTATCTTCCAGCCAGCGGATGTGGACACCGATGCTGGATAAGACTTCAATCATTCGATTGACTTCTTCAATCCGCGGCACGCGCTTAATCTTGGTTGTGCCTTTATTGAGCAGGCTGGCGCAAAGGATAGCTACGGTGGCATTTTTGGAAGTTTTGAGCTCAACTTCGCCTTTTAATTTCTGGCCGCCTTCAATCCGAAGATTAACTGCCCCCTCACCAAGCGAAATAATTTGCTTATTTAGAACATCACTAATCCGTCCGAGAGTCTCAAGGCTAAGATTTTGTTTACCATGCTCAATCCGGTTGACGGCCGATTGGCTGGTACCGAGTTTTTTGGCCAGAGCGGCTTGGGTTAAACCTCGATCTTGCCTGATTTGATAAATTAAGCGGCCAATCTTCTGATTTGTTTGCGGCATATGCCGGCCATGATATCACATACGATATAAAAAATCACTCGCCCATATTTTGCCAAACACGGCGCTAGCTTGATCTATCTGTTGTCAAAAATAGGCTTGCAAAAGAACTCCTCGCAAAAACAGCTCTCCGACTGTTTTTGCTCGTCAGACATGCTTTTGCACCCAAGGGCGCCTCTTTTTCATAACATCTAGTCAGGTTAGCTCCTCATGTTCGGCCAAATACAGACTCGTTTGAGCCTAGAGTGTATTATTTTACAACTAAATTTTTAGCAGCGACTGTTAAAATTAGAGGTATGATCTAGCTACTCCAAAAATCTTTTCGCAATAACATAAGGATTAAGGAGTAATTTGATATGACAGACGAACAAGTAGCGAGGTTGATTGCTGGCGAGCAGCAACGAGAGCGCGAGGGATTGGAATTAATCCCTAGCGAAAATTACATTAGCCGAGACGTTTTGACGGCGCTAGGCAGTGAATTCACTAACAAATATTCCGAAGGCTATCCCGGGCGGCGCTACTACGGCGGTCAGGATTTTACCGATAAAGTTGAGCAGCTGGCAATTGACCGCGCTAAAAAGTTATTTAGGTGCGATCACGCTAATGTTCAGCCACACTCTGGCGCGCCGGCCAATATCGCGGTTTATTTTGCCTGGCTAGAGCCGGGCGACACGGTCATGGGTATGCGGCTTGATCACGGTGGCCATTTGACGCATGGCCACCCGGTCACCTATATGGCCAAACTCTATAATTTCGTCCGTTACGGTATAAAGGATATTGAGACCGGCGAGATTGACTACGACGAAATGCGCCGAGTTGCCAAAAAACAGAAACCAAAAATCCTGCTGGCTGGCTTTTCGGCCTATCCGCGCAACCTGGATTATGCCAAATTTGCCGAGATTGGCAACGAGGTCGGCGCAGTTTTGATGGCCGATATGGCCCACATCGCCGGCCTAATTGCGGCCGGTGTTTTAGACAATCCATTTGACTTTGGTTTCCATATCATCACCACGACCACGCATAAAACACTGCGCGGTCCACGCGGCGGCATGATTTTATCTCAAGGCAAAGTCAGCAATCCGTTGAAGCCGGTTGATAAGACAATTGAAAATCTACCAACATTGATTGACCGGATGGTCTTTCCGGGTTTTCAAGGCGGTCCACACATGAACAACACCGCCGCCAAAGCCGTGGCCTTCGGCGAAGCCTTACGGCCAGAGTTTAAAACTTATGCCAAGCAAATCCTCAAAAACGCAAAACGTTTGGCGGATGAGTTGATGAAACGCGGCTTCAAGTTAATAACCAATGGTACGGATAATCATCTGATTTTGGCCGATGTAAAAACCAGCTTTAATCTGGATGGTAAGGAAGTTGAAGAGGCGCTTGATAAAATCGGGTTGACCTTGAACAAAAATTCCATTCCTAACGACACACTACCACCGTACCGACCAAGTGGAATCCGGTTAGGTACTCCAGCCATCACGACTCGCGGCCTTAAGGAAAAGGACATGCAGCAAATAGCCGAGTGGATGAGCCTTGCTATTAAGTATCGTAAAGACACCAAAAAACTAAAATCTCTCCATAGTGAGGTGAAAGCTTTCTGTCTCCATTTCCCACTGCCTAGCGACTAATAGTAGTTCTTCTCCGGAAAATCTCCCGAGTCGAATTCATTTTGACCCGGCGAGGATAAGAAACCGCGAAGGGGTGTCTTATAAGGCGGAGCGTAAGCGAAGCCGCCATTACGGCAGTAATTCCGGTTCTTGCTCGAGCATAACACCAAACATTTCATAGACTTTGCTAACAATTTTTTGTTTGAAAGCTAAAAGATCGGCGGTAGTTTTGGCATGCTCATTAATCATCACCAGCGCCGAGCCCCACCAGATGCCCATACCGGTTTCTTGATCGTGGACGTCCTTGAAGCCGGCCTGTTCAATCATCCAGCCAGCCGATATTTTGACCCGTCCGTCCTCACGCGGCCAGCCTTTGATGTCAGGATATTTTTGCTTCAACTCCTCAAATTGTTCAGAAATGATAATTGGGTTAGTAAAGAATGAGCCATTGTTGGCCACGACCGACGGGTCCGGCAATTTAATTTTGCGAATCTCAATCACCGCTTGCCGAATGTTCTTTGGCGTGTAATCTCGGATTTTGTGTTCGTCCAAATAAGCTTGCAATGATTCATAAAACGGTGGCTTTGGCTTGGCTTTGGTAAGCCGAAGTGTAATTAAGGTAATCAAAAAGCGCCCCTTATCAGTTGTTTTGAAGCGGCTTGTTCGATAGGCAAAAGCACAATCCTTGTTGGCCAGGGTTACGAATTTGCCTAGGTTAGTATCGTAGGCTTCAAGTTCAACTAAGACATTACTTAACTCGGCGCCGTAGGCGCCAATGTTTTGGACAGGCGCGGCGCCGACGCAGCCGGGAATACGTGATAAAAACTCAATGCCGGTCAGGTTTTTCTTGACACTCCACTCGACTAGCTTATCCCAAATTTCGCCGGCCCCAACTTTTAAAGCCAGGCTTTTATCATCTTTGCTAATGACTTTAAAGCCATCAATTTTATTAACAATAATTAAACCCTCGTAACCTTCATCGCGCCAGACAATGTTACTACCTTCGCCGATCATCACTACCAGCAAAGAACGTTGCCGAGCCCAACTAACCAAATCTTTAATCTTTGTTTCTGAATCAGCTTCAGCTAGATAACGAGCCTTGCCACCTAAACGCATCGTGCTGTAGTCGCTTAAATCAACATTTTCCTTAATATCCATCATGCGCCTCCTTCGGAGGTAAAATTCAAAAACCAAAATTCAAACACCAAATAAAAACCAAAAAACAAACAGTTTGAATCTTGAAATTTGAATCTTGAAGTTTGCCCTTCGGTAAACATTACCCCAATTATACCTTTCATTCTTGATAACTTACGGACACACCGTGTAAAATGTTTAGTGACATGTTGGATGGGAAGAGGTCTTCAATTCCTTTTAAGCCTTTGGGAACAAGGCTGAAGGAGTTACGAACTCGGCTGAATGAAACTCTGGCCGACGCTTCTGGCGCAGTGGAAATTGACGTGCGCGAACTGGCCAGCTTTGAACTTGGCCAAAGCCGGCCAAGCGAAGAAGTTCTGCTATTGCTACTTAGCCATTTTGGCGTAAACGATGATGAAGCTGTCAAGCTTTGGGAAATGGCCGGCTATAACATGAGCAAGGTTGCTTCGGCTCATATGGTCAACGATAATCCGCAACCACAGCCGTCAGCCGCGACTAAAACCAGCCAGCAGATAATTTTTACAGACGTGGTTGATGTGATCGTTAATAACTACGGCGTGGTGATGAACTTTATGCAGTCTTCCGGTCCTAATTCCAACCCAGCGCCAGTGGCCCGAGTGGGTATGAGCCGCGAACACGCCAAAAGCGTGCTGCAAATATTACAAATGACGCTGGCCCAAACCGAAAAAAATATGCCAAAACAAATTATTTCACCCGATCCAATCAATCCGGAAAGCGTCGCCTAGACTGCTATAATCATCTCCGATGCGCGCCCGTAGCTCAGTGGATAGAGCGTTGGTTTCCGGAACCAAAGGCCACAGGTTCAAATCCTGCCGGGCGTACCATACCTGTTAGAATTAACTTGCATCTTTCCAATTTTGTAAAAACACGCATGGTGCAGGTTTTTGCAAAATTGATAGGAGGAAGCGACCTGAGGTTGGCAGTAAGCAAATTCTAAATGCGCTTACGGAAACCGAACGTCGATTCTGACGCGCCCGCGTAGCTCAGTGGATAGAGTACTTGGCTTCGAACCAAGGGGTCGCAAGTTCAAATCTTGCCGCGGGTACCATGCTTTCTGCTAAAGCAAAAAGCAACTTTCAGTTCACAATTTTCAATTTTCAATGATTGCAAAAATGATCCACTCATGACAAAAGCCGAACTAACCAACGAATTCAGCATCATCCTTAATTTGAGTAAAGAATGGGCTGATAAGATAAACGAGGCTAGAAAATATCTGCCGGCCTCGCCCGTCAGAACCGACCGGCCGCACATGACTTTGATTAGAGCTATGTCTTCAGCTAATTTCAAGCCCGATGAAGAATTGGTTGAGACAATAAAGCCCTACGTACTTCGACTTTTAAATCAGAACTTAACCGCTACAGTCGATGTAATTAAAAACCATCCAGACAGTAGGTTATTCGGACCCACTGGTGTGGCTATGCTTGAAGTGCCTCAGTCAATATTAGATGTTCGGAAATCACTTATTAGTAGTCTTGAAAAACAAGGTTATTTTATAGAAACATCAGTCAAGAATAGCTTTATACCTCATGTAACGTTTAACCTTGGTGTAGCTATATCAAAAGGACAGCAGGATACTATCGAAAAAATTTTACCAAAAGGAAGCGTCCTAAATTTTGACAGCTGGTCATTGCTCCGGGATATTCTAAAAGATGGTAAAAGGTTAGTTCTCGAAGTGCCTGAGTCCAATTAACAGATTATTTTTGGCCACCCTTGCGCCATTTGACCGAATTTAAAAACGGCGCGAAGAGATCATCCTTTAAAATGGGAATATAAAAGCTATCAAGCTCCTTTTTGGTTGGATTGCGGTCTTGAAATTGGACAAACGGTACATCGGTGATGATGGCAATCGGTGTCTGCTCTGTGCCTTCGCCCATTACTACGCCGGCGGCCGCGGCTATGCCGCCGGCAACGCTAGAGACACTGACCTTAAACGGCCGGCCAAATAAATCAGGCTGGCCGCGGTAATCTTTTTTGGCCAAAAATCCGCTGTGGGCGATTGGAATAACCACTGTTCCATAACGCATCGGGTAAGCACTGCTATCAGTTATTAAAACGCCGACTTGTCTAAGCGCGAAACGCTTAACTAAATATTGCCGAATCTCATTTGCTGTCTTTTGCGGATC
>Ga0155636_128_pt1 | contig 11945 bp, 17 predicted proteins | sample RifCSPhighO2_12_FD_107293 | JGI IMG/M metagenome (GOLD analysis project Ga0155636, IMG submission 107293) | Candidatus Saccharibacteria bacterium RIFCSPHIGHO2_12_FULL_47_16b | reverse complement strand
CCTTATTCTAGTACTATTTTATGCAAGTGTCTATTGTAAAAATTGCACATTTTACTTGCATATTTTTAAGTGAGCATTTAATATAATTTTGGACGGCCAGATTGCGAGCTAGGCCGTCACAAAGAAATAAATTAAGCCATGAAAGGAAAAATTAAAATGGCAAACTATCATGTAATGAAACGGCCAGATGGTAACTGGGAAGATAAAAAAGAGGGCGCAGGCAAAGCAGCTGGTACATATGGAAGTCAGCCACAAGCAATAACTGGTGCTAGACAACACGTTCAAGGTTCTGGCGGCGGGGAACTAAAAATACATCGCGCAGACAATAATAAAATACGGGAAGCATATACGATTCCACCTGCTAAAGATCCCTTCCCACCGAAAGGTTAGCAAATGAGCATCAAGATAATTTCATACGATCTTGGGCAGCCGGAAACTTCGAGCGATTACGAAGATTTAATTGACTACATAAAGGGTCTCGGCGAGTACGTAAAACCTCTAGAATCTTTTTGGTTCGTCAAGACAGACTTCACTTGTAAATATATTCGAGATAACGCTAGACAACACTTAGATAATAATGATAGGTTTTTCGTAGCCAAATGGTCCCTTGACGATTGGGCGGGTTTAAGAATGCGGAACAATGCTGGTGATTGGTTGAACAATTTGTAGTATTTACAAAACTCCGGCTGGCCCGAGGGAATGGTCCGTCTTATGGACGGAATTCCATAGGCCTATCCCGTGGAACTTTATAATAAATAAACGGCCTTAGTCGGTTCCACCTGGGACTGGGTAAATTATATAGCTTCACGCCGGGAAAGTCTTTGTTTGTTCGAGGACTGGACTCCGGAAACAAAAAAGAGCCTTTTGACGGGCTCAATCTTGCTTGGTGTCGCCCCTTGCGGGGTTTCACCAGTACCGCCTTTCGGCAGTAGGATAACTTTATACCTCACCCGAGATGCTGTCAAAGCTTTTCCACAAGTCAAAAATTACTTCTGTGGATATGGTGTGCAGAAGTAAACCATCCGACTCCTTACAGATAAAAACGCCAGATTTATTTAAAAACTCCGGCTTTCCTTTAAGCTGTATCTGCACCATTAATATTACCTTTACTATAAAATATATCATAGTTCTTGACAAATACTGCGGTCTGGCCTACAATAGAAATATCACCACGACGGGTTACTCTACGCGGTGCGTCCCGTAGAATCATACCCGTCCCTTTTTATTATTAGCTTTCTCCAACTTTTTCTGATTTACCGAAACAAAATTATAATATCGGCATTAAACGCCGATTTTCCAGATGTTGCGTTCGCGGAAAGCGTCAATTAACGCTATTTTGTCAATATAGCGTTAATTTTTGCGGTTTCCCACTCAAATTAACGCATTTCGGCCATTCAAAACTCCGATTGGCCCAATTATAGCCCGCCGGAGGCGGGAGAAACAAGAAACTAGTAACAAGCAACTGGCATGTCGCAGCCGGCGTTATAACTTCGATATGACAAACCGTATTATGCTTATACTTTATTGACAAATACTATATTTGGTGTAGTATAAGGATACAAATGGCCGTCAGGCCCCTGAGGCTCCGCATTCGCGGAGCCGTTTGTTTTCAGCAACAAAAAGGTCTTGATTTTCTAGTATTTAAGATGTAGTATTATTCGTGAAAGACCCTCGGCACCGTGGTTTCTAGGCCACCCAGCGGAGGGCCTTTTTATTTCCTAACTTTTGGAAAGACCGACATAAAATCCTTTCTGTCAGTCTTCTTATTTTGCTTAACTTGTACATAGAAGATCTCGCCTTCTCTGCCCAAGCCGCTAAATCGGTGTAGTATTTCATTCGGATCCCCTTTCGAAAAGATAGTTTCTGGAGGGACGGTCGTATTTCTAAGCAAATCAATAGCACAGGAATAGAATTTCGCTCTTCTGAACTGTTCACCTCTGTGCTTTTGCATTAAATGCGACCAAAAGTTTTTGATAAAAATTTTATCTTTATTGAAGTATGTTGAACGAACATAGGGATGCCGATGAGGTGTTCGTTTTTGAATTATAGAATGTGCTCGGCGGGCACCATGGATGACCTCATCGTACGAAGTGCCGGGCAGTTTGCCATACTTTGATTTGTAAATTTTTGTAGACTTGGAGTGAGTCATATATCTTCCTAGCCCACCCGCAATTTATCTTTATTATACCCCTGTTAGAACAGATTGTATAGATTTACTATTTGAGCACGCGGTGGCCGATGGTGGTGCGGTTTTTATTTGATTTGGCCGCTAAGCTGCGTCTTCATGCTCTAAACGAAACATAGCTTCCAGCTCATTGCCAAATGGACTGCGGCTCAGGCTCGAATTGCTCAGGTTGGTGGCTGGCCGCCCAGCAGCTCAGAGAAAGCCGAATCGGCGTCGAATCCGGTGGCTGCCTCTAGGGCTTTGGTTTTTTCTTCCAAGGAAGCCGCTTTTTTCTTTATTTCGGCGGACAGAGCCTGAGCTACTATATGCAGTCGAAGGCGTTCAGGTATTTCGTCAGTTAAAAACGGTGGTGTCTCAGTAAGTAGAGGAATCTCAATTATGGCCTCGTCAGTACTCTCACCAAAGGCATCTAAAACATCCGTTATATCGCTTAGTTCTTTTAGCCTGAGTTTCATCACTTCTGGCTCAATTTCATCATCTTTAAGCATAGTTTCATCATCTTCAGGCTCATCAATCTCTACCTCGCCGGTCGCAAAATTACCGGAAGCAACTAATCTACCCAACGCCAAAGACGATCTGGCTTCGCCTTCCTGCGCCTTGCGGTGAATCACTTCGCTGGTGGCTGAACGCACCGCCGCTACTTCATTGGGTTTATCGAATGTGATAAGCCAGGGTGATTTTCTGCTACGTCGTCGCTCCAGTTGCATATATTTAGTATTTTATACCAGTTATTCTCATGCTTTACAAGCCATTTAACCTGGGTAAGTATGTCTGATGAGAGAAATTGGCGAAGAAAAATTTACACCGTGTTTAAATTTTTAGAGGACGCGGTGGCCGATGTCGGTACGGAACTAGTCTTAAGTTTTTATCCGTGGGTTTGAATCCCACCCCCTCCGCCACTTTACTCAAGTAAAGTACGCCAAGTGTTACAACTTTGTTGTTGTAACTTATTTATGGTGGCGAACCTGCCCGCCGGAGCCTTATCGGTGGAGGCGAGCGGCGATGGCGAACTGCATAAAATAATTTTCGATCCCGGGGCGGTCAGTGTTGTCGAAAAAGGCTCGCAAGTATTCTTCTTTGGCACGGAGAATTTCTTTGCGCCTAGCCGGACTCAATTCGTTGTTTGAAGTCGTAGCATCGAATAAATCTAAAGCCCGTGTCATGGCGGCTTTTGATGCCGCTTGGTCGCCACGGCTAGCAGCACTATAAGTGCGGCCAACCTCGCTACCAATATTGCCCATTTGTTCAAACAAGCTAAGCTTTTGCCATTTGTCACGGTCAACGGCGTAACTTTTCATTTTGCAACCTTGGCTTCAACAATTTCAAAAATTTGCCGGCGAATTTTCTGATCCTCTACGCTTTTGCTCATATTTTTCTGGCTTGGCCGGATATTAATCATTGAATCGAATTCGATAAAGTCTTTTTTACCGAATTTTTCCGGATAAAGGTTAATCCCCCATAGATTTTTTTGATCCGAGCCCTTTTCTAGCAAATAGGCCTCTTGGTCGGAATGTAATTCGCCGTCGACGACAAGCAGATTCTTTTGTGTATCGACAACAGCCTTGACCAGCTGGCCATACATTTTTTCGGCCATCTCGGTTAACTCCGCGATGGTAATTGTATCCACTAATTTCATCAGCCTGAATTATAGCGCGCTTAACTTATTTGAGCACGCGGTGGCCGATGTCGGTGCGGTAGTGCAAATTATCATTCCATAACATAGCAATACGGATCTCCTTGACTTTGCCAATCTACCAAATCGCTACTCATGATTAGATCAGGATGTTTGCCGTTCACGATTTCTTCACCTCTATCAGCTATAGCTTGTCTTGCCTCCGCGAGCGTTAAGGGGCGAGCGCGCCAAGCTTCCTGCGGAGTTAAAAGTGCAACCATGGCTAAAAAATCTCTCTCAACTTGCTCTACTGAAACTTCGGGGGTAAGGTCAAGCTGTAAGCCGTGGTGCTTATATAGAATTACCTGGCCGTCTCTGCCCTCGTCAACATCAGCCCCGAGGCTTAGTTCGGCCAAAGTGACTAAGTTTTCGAATATTAATGAAGAAATGTCTAGCTCGATATATGCGCGACCTGAATTTAAGGCTGTATATTTGTTGGCTGACGTTTGGCTGGAGTGAATATTTTTTTTGAGCAAGGCCTTAACAGCTTTTATCAAGGGCTCTTCGACAAAGTGCTCAACGTCTACTTCGCTTCTAAGCGGCCAACCGCAGCCGATGTGTTTAGGTTCAACCTCAGATACCAATCTCATAAACGGCGATTATATATTCAAAAATGTAAAAAAGTTATTGTTTATGGTTTATAGGCTAGAGGACTCGGTGGCCGATGTCGGTCTTGAAAATAAATAGAGCCCAAAAAAATGAGCTCTATATTTACGGCGTCCTAGAAGGAACGTCGGCTATAGCTGCCGCTGGCGTGTTCCGCCTTGGGGCGAGCTTCGTTGACCACAATTGAGCGGCCATCGACGTCTTTGCCATTAAGCGCTTTGATTGCCGCTTTAGCTTCGTCCTCGGTTTTCATTTCTACGAATCCGAAACCTTTTGATTGGTTTGAATCCCTATCCACTATAACCTGGGCCGAAACCACGGTACCAAACTCTGCAAAGAGTTCTTTTAGTTTATTGTCGTCTACGCCATACGATAGCGATCCGACATATAGCTTACTTGCCATAACTTATCTACTTTCTTACTTTAATTGATATATTTGGACCTATCATTAGATAGACCCAATTCCACTACGTGCTAGCCGGAGCGGCTGGAGTGTTCTCTTGGCCTTCCGGCTGTGGGCCTTCGGCTGGTTTCTCGACGGGTTCGTCTTGATGAGTAATGTAAGTTAAAGACATTACAAATTCCTTTCTTTGATCGTTATTGCTTAGCACAACAACAATCTTTTCGACTCCCAACGATGGTTTTAGTGTTGCAGTTGCCTAGTTGATATCTATTATACACCGGAGGGCGTAATTAGCCAAATTAGGCTATTAGGGGTTAATAGCTCATAATAAGTATTGCAAGTGAAGAAAAATTACCAAGACGGTTTTATAAACGACGTCAGTGAAGAGGAAATAATCAGAGGATTGCATTCTTTAGAATCCAGTCCGCTCTATTTAACTAAATCTGTCCATCGTTATAACACGGACAAGTGGCCAGATAACGAGATGCCTTTTGTTGACTTCCATCTTAACTACCTTAAGGGTCACCCGACCTTAAATCCCCAGCACTACCTTGCCAATTTACGGTTATCACTCAAGAAACGAATGTCCTAAAATTTAGAACACACGGAAGCCGATGTCGGTGCGGTAGTGCATGTCAGATTAGCTAAAAGTCCCTAGCTTAAAGTCCTTAGCTACTAAAGAACTCTAAAACCTATATCTGTTCGATGATGCATATCCTTAAAATGAACCTTGTCGGAACCGATTTGGGCGTAGACTTTTGAGAGGGCGTTTTTTAAGTCCGAGCCGTAGGCAGTGATGCCGAGGACGCGGCCGCCGCTAGTTATAACTCTGCCACCTTCAACCTTTGTGCCGGCGTGAAAAATCATAACATCCGGATCTTTGACTTTTTCCAGACCCTCAACTTCATAACCAGTTTCATATCTTCCCGGATAACCCTTGCTGGCTAAACATACAATGGCTGATGCGCCGGGCTTGGTTTTAATAGAATCTTTGGGCAATTCGCCAGTGGCACAACCATACAAGAACGGATACAAATCTTCATCAATTAGCATCATTAAAACTTGGCATTCCGGATCGCCGAAGCGGCAATTAAATTCAATGGCTTTTGGATCGCCATCATCCGTTATAAACAGACCGCCGTAAAGCAGGCCACGGTAGGGCGTAGCGTCGGCCCGCATACCGTCAATGGCCGGCTGCATAATTTCGATCTTGATGCGTTCGGCTAGCTGGTTGGTCATAAATGGCGGCTGCCCGTAGGCCCCCATACCGCCAGTGTTTGGCCCTTTGTCGCCATCAAACACTTGCTTATGGTCTTGGACAAAAGGCAGCATGATAATTTTGCGTCCGTCGCTTAGGGCAAAAGCACTAACTTCCTGTCCGGAAAGTCGCTCCTGAAAAACGACTTGCCGGCCAGCCACGCCAAAAATCTGTTTTTTCATAATGTTAATAACTGCGTCTTCGGCTTCGGCTGGAGTCTTTGGTACGATTACGCCTTTGCCGGCGGCTAGCCCATCAGCCTTAATTACATAGTCTTTGGGCGAGCGTTTTTTGATATAGGCATTGGCTTCAGCCAAAGTACTAACTGGCGTCGAGGCTGGATGAGGGATATTGTGGCGCAACATAAAATCGGCCGAAAAAACTTTACTGCCCTCAATCATAGCGGCTTTGGCGGAAGGACCAAAAATTGGCAAACCGGCGGTTTTAAATAGATCAACAATGCCGGCAACCAGCGGCGGTTCCGGACTGACAACTGTCAAATCAATCTTGTTCTTTTTGGCGAATTTAATGAGGCTGGCTAGATCATCGACGCCAATATCAATGTTTTGGCCGATCGTACTGGTGCCGCCGTTGCCGGGAGCAAAATAAATTTGGCTGACTTTTGGTGATTGAGCTAGCTTCCAGCCTAAAGCGTGTGCTCGACCTTCGCCACCAACAATTAAGACGCTAGCCACAAGACGCTCCTTTCTGTCGCTTAAACATCAAACACCAAACATCAAAAATCAAAGAAAAATCAAAAAACAAACAACCAAACACCTTGAATTTTGAGATTTGAGATTTATTTGAAATTTGAACATTGAAGTTTGAACTTTGAGTAAACATTACCGCCTACCTCCAAGGTATTGTTTCCGTTTTTTTATGAAGTTGGCAATGTCGCCCGGCAGATTTTTGCGTTCGCTGGCTTTGACCCGTTCGAACAACGTTTCGGGTGTATCATTTGATTCAATTTGAACGTTATGTTCGGTTACTATCGGCCCTTCATCATACTTTTCTGAAACGACGTGCAAACTATGGCCGGCCTGAAGTTTATTTTTAAGCACAAGTTCTTGAACATGCACGCCCATATAGCCAATAGTTTCGGGCAGTAGGCCGGGATGGGTATTAAGCATCATGGCTAGATAAATACTTTTATATTCTGGTCGCCAACCAAATTGATGCACCAGCTTTGGACCGATTTTTTTCATGTAGCCGGCCAGCCAAACCAGATTAAAATTGCCTGCCAATATTTTATTTAGTATAGCTTCTTCCTCGGCAGCGGTTTGCTCACCTTTTTTGGCGTTGCCGGGATGAGTCTGACTATTAATAACTGTAGCTTCTATGACGAGTTCGTAATCTTTATTTAGCCCAATTAACCGCTTGAAGATACCGGCGTCTGGATTATTACAAATGACCAGGTTGACCATCGGTGCTTTCGCATCGTTTGCCCAAGTTTTGATAACTGCTTCGGCAGTCGTGCCCTCACCGGAACATAAAACAGCGACTTTTGGTCTGGCCATATTAGGTGACTTTAGAAATTTCGCGAGCGCGTTTGCCGATATTAATTGGGTAAACGCCGCTAAAACAGGAGGTTGAGAAAACTTTTTCCGGCAATTCGGTGGCCGCAATCATACCTTGATAAGACAAGTAGTTGAGTGAATCTGCCCCCATAAAGTCGCGGATTTCTTCAACGCTCATCCTGGTGGCAATTAAATCGCTTTGCTTAGGCGTATCAATGCCGTAAAAATCGGGGTAGCGCACCGGCGGCGAACTAATCATCAAATGGACTTCTGTCGCGCCAGCCTCGCGGATCATTCTGACCACTTGGCGCATGGTTGTGCCGCGGACTATCGAGTCATCAACCAAAACTACTCGCTTGCCCTTTAGGCTTTCGATGACTGGATTTAGTTTCATATTGACATCTTGCTCGCGCATTTCGGCTAGCGGCCGGATGAAAGTCCGGTGGATGTAGCGGTTTTTAATTAAGGCAGCATCGAACGGGATGCCGCTGGCTTGGGAGTAGCCGATGGCGGCTGGGATTGAAGAATCCGGCACTGGCACTACCACATCGGCTCTAACCAGTGACTCCTTGGCCATTTGCCGACCAAAGTTTTGCCGAACCAAATTAACGCGCTTAGCAAGTAAAATGCTGTCCGGCCGGGCAAAATAGACGAACTCGAAAATGTCTAACTTTTGCTGACCTTTGACAACTTGATGTGAGGTTAGGCCTTGCTTGCTAATAACCACCAGTTCGCCGGGTTTGACGTCACGGACAAATTTGGCGCCGATTGTATCAAAAGCGCAGGTTTCGGAAGCAATCACGTAGCCGTGGCCGAGCTTACCGATTGATAATGGCCGAATGCCTCGGCTATCTCGAAAGGCAATCAAGCGATTTTTGTCCATCATTACGGCTGAAAACGCCCCCTCAAACAGCGGATAAGCTTTGATGACTGCTTCCAGCAAGTCTAAGCCATCATCCATATACTGGCCGATGGCCGCACTCATCATGCCCGAATCATTGAGTTTGGCAGTTGATACACCGCGGCTTTGCAAGAATTTTTCCAATTTGTCCCAAATTGGCAGGTTGCCGTTATGGGCGAAGGCAAAGCCGTTTTCGTAATCAACGAACGGTTGGTTATAACGTATATTAGTGCCGCCGGAAGTCGAGTAACGGTTATGGCCAATAGCAATGTCGCCTACTAGTTGTTCAAAGTCCTCTTCGCGGTAAACCGTGGCTACCAAACCAGGCGCGGTATGACGATAAAGTTGCGAGCCATCGGAACTAACAATACCGGAACTCTCCTGGCCGCGGTGCTGCAAGGCCCACAAACCGTAAAAAGTTAAGCGAGCCGCCTCCAGCCCTTTACCGTATATGCCGAAAACGCCGCATTTCTCGCGGGGTCCGGCCAATACCACACCTAGCCGAGGCGTCTGATAAGACGTAAGCCGCATTACACCTTATTATATCAATTGCTGGGCAAGAACATATACAGTCTGGTGTCGTCCACTTGCTGGCTGTCAGCAGTCGGTCTCTTGCCCGGTTTTTGATTGACTAACTTGAAGCCCAGCTTTTTATAAACATGGACGGCGGCCGCGTTACTGGCCCAAGTTTCCAACCAAAAATTTTTAGCGTCATACAGCTTAGCCGTGGCAGCCAGCACTACTTGCGAAAATGGTTCGGACAAATGTTGCCCAAGCCCGGCTTTACCGATTCTTAGGGCAAAGGTCGTTTCGCCGCCCGGTACTTCATCAACTTTTTTCGGACCGCTCCAGCCGTAACCGACGGCTCGCCAGCTGCCGTCTTCATTTTTTTTAGCCAGAGTAAAGACCGCATGCCTGTGACTAAGCCAGCCTCTCGTAGCCTCTAGATCAGCAAATCTTTTAGAGCAATCATTTGGGCAGTATTCACGGATGTGCTGTTCGTTGGCCATTTTCGAAATGGCGGCGGCTAATTCTTCATCAACGCCGACTAGCACAGTTAGACCACGCTCGTTTAGAAAATCTATCGCTTCATCCGCTGCCGGACTAATAGTCTTTTTTACTGCCTGTGGCTTGGAGAAAGTTGTGGGAAATATCGACATAACTTGATTATAAACTTTTAATCGCCTGCTCGATTTTTGCGGCAATGGCTTGAGCCGTGATTTTAGCATTTTGACCTTCGGCCATAATTCTAAGCACCGGCTCGGTGCCGGATGGCCGCACTAACAGTCGGCCTCGACCGGCCAAATCAGCCGCCTCATCCTCAATTATTTTTTTAATTTTTGGATTAGCGATGACTTGTTTATCGGCTACTTTTAGATTGACTATGGCCTGCGGCAGTAGCTCGACTTGATCGCGCCACTGGGATAGGCTTTTGCCAGAAGCATTAACGGCCATCATAGTCTGAACGGCGGCCAGCAGGCCATCGCCGGTAGCCAATAACTCTGGCAGAATAATGTGGCCAGATTGTTCACCACCCAATTTATAACCAGTCCGTCTCAAACCCTCCATAACATAACGGTCACCCACGGCGGTGCGCTCTAACTTAATACCCTGATCGGCTAGCGCCGTTTCTAGGCCGTAGTTGCTCATGATGGTGCTGACTACGCCAATTTGCTCGCCTGTAACGGCTAAGATATAAAGCATATGATCGCCGTTAAACTCCCGGCCTTGCGCGTCAACCAAGACCACCCGGTCCCCGTCGCCGTCCAAGGCCACGCCGCCATCCAATTTTCGCTTAAGGACTTCAGTTTGCAAGGCTGCAATATTGGTAGCGCCGCAGCCGTCATTAATATTGATTCCGTCGGGCTTATCAAAAAGTGATATGACATCTATAGCTAGATGTTTGAATACTCGCGCGGCTAGCCCGCTAGCCGAACCATTGGCGGAATCTACGGCCATCGAGAGATTAGCTAGATTTTCACCTCCGGCACTGGCTACCAAAAAATCTTCGTACTGTTTGAGCAACTTTTCGGCAGTTTGGCTTTGGCCAACTTGAGTTGCTGGTTGAGCTTGGCCGATGGCTAAGTTGAGAGAGGCTTCTTGTTCATCTGTTAACTTCTCGCCTTTCGAGGTAAAGACTTTGATGCCGTTATCGGTATAAGGATTGTGGCTGGCCGTCACCATCACGCCGGCCGAAGCGTTTGTTTCACGCGTTAGATAAGCCAGACCGGGCGTAGTGATAACACTGACGACTTCAACATCAACTCCACCTTCATTAATAGCTTTTGCCAGGATTTGGGCAATGTGCGGCGAAGACTGACGCGGATCGCGACCAATTAGTATCGGAGCTCCGGACTTGCCGAACTGCTGGGCAATAGCCAAGCCAACTTGGCCAATCGTAGCATCATCCAGCGGATACTGCCCGGCTACGCCGCGCACGCCATCCGTTCCAAACAACTCTCTGCCCATACCATCAAGGATAACATTTTACTTGAGCCATATACTGGCGACTAACGTCGCTTAAGTTGTTGTACTAACAAAACCGAGCCGATTGCTATGCCAACAGGGGTGACAACTTTTAGGACACTGTAACGCTCTTGCGCCGACCCAACTTTATCCAAATCCTCGAGGGCACCGAACTTGTACTTAGAGCCTGGAATTAGTGCCCGGCTGCGTTGCAAGGCAGTAGTAATGTTCATTACTGTCATTGAGCCGGCTAAGGTTCGGGAGACAAGTCGGTTACCGTTAAGTCCCATAGCTACACCACCGACTATGCCTCTAATTGGACGAGATCCCATTGCATTCTCGGCTACAGTTACTGCACCGGCTTCGGCTCGGGCCCGAAAAAGTGCTGGCAGGGTTGAGCTCATACCGGACAAAGTATGTAAGACTGCGGCTACTTGGTCTCCTCTTCGCTGGGCCACCGCCGCCAAACTATACCAGGTCATAAGTTCCTGAGCTCTATCAGAAACAGTATCGATTATGGCACCCTTAGAGGTCGTTTTGGTACCGCCTTGGGCGGCTCACCGTCGTGCCAGAGCCCCATCAATCACATCCGTCAAACTGGCGGCAGCATAAGCCGGCCAGAGAAATATTCCGGATCGAGGATATCTCGCGACCACCGCGTCTACTGCGAGTACTGCTGTCGTACCCGCTAAAGTTATATGATCAGGTTGAATCCAAGGCCACCTTCTGTCAATTACATCTAAAGCACCTTCAACAGGCGCCTTAAAGAGTTTTCTTAGAGGACTGTTTTGTGGAGCTGGCACTTCCATCATAATGATTCCCTGCTGTTTATTGATAAATTTCTGATCGAATTGACTCCTGTTATTACCGAAAGTCCGGTCGCAACGACGGCTAGTCCTTCCAAGACTCCTCTTCGGCGCGCCAGCGGCGATGAGGC
>Ga0155636_108_pt1 | contig 12165 bp, 10 predicted proteins | sample RifCSPhighO2_12_FD_107293 | JGI IMG/M metagenome (GOLD analysis project Ga0155636, IMG submission 107293) | Candidatus Saccharibacteria bacterium RIFCSPHIGHO2_12_FULL_47_16b | reverse complement strand
CCTCCGCCGCCACCGGCGCCGCCGGAAAAGCCGCTACCGCCAGAACTTGACGGTGCCGCAAAGCTGCTATTAGCCGAAGCATTAAAATCACCCACTGAACCTACAATGATGCCTGTTTGAAAAGCCGACGGATTCCCTTGATACCAATCAGGCGGCTTAGCATAGATACCCTCAAATTGTTTAGCCCAACTTTTTTCCAGACCAAATAATATGGCATAGGGTAGCAGCGATTCAAATAATTTTATTTTGGCCGTCGGAGACTTAGGATTAAAATTAGTCTTATCAATAATTTTCTCGGCTCCTTCGGTGCTCTGTAGATACTTGAGCCGGTCGGCTTCGGCCAGCTTAATATAACTTTTAAGTCCTAGCATATAATCATGGACCACCACACCACGTTGTGTGCGGGCCGGCATGATGAAAGCAAATAAGAACATTACTAGCGCAGCTATCAACAGACCGACGGCCAAAAAAGTTAGCGGATAAAATTGGCCGCGTGATACAAACAGAAGGCCGATGCCAGCCAGAAAGGGTAGCACTGACCAGGTCATATAGCTGGAACGAATTTTGGATGGATTTTTAATGTAGTAGCCTTCGCTATATAAATTTTCGGCCAAATGTTCTTTGGTTTTGTTCAGGCTTTCGTAGAGATAGTTTTTGGTAGAGCTACTTTTAAAGTTCGATATTTTGACTCGCTTTGGCGAAGCTAAATTTTCAAAGACAGCAGATAAGACTTCCCTAGCCTCGCCGCTTAGCCAAGCCGGTGGATTTTTAAGACTTTTAAGTTCCAGCTCATAATCTTTTTTGCCAAACCAACCGTGTTTGGGAATTTCATAAATAGTAATCAATTTTTTTGTAGCCAGTTCAATCAAAGCAGCGCTAATTGCCTGCGGCCTTAATTCGCCTTTGAAAATATAATCTGAACTTAAAACATCAAGTCCCTTGGGCGGCTGATACTCGGCAATAATTACACCGCGGCCTTTAGGGTCATCGCCAAATTTGCGCCAGCGGTTCAACATAATACCAAAGGCCACAAACAGTGGCGTTACTACAAATATGCCACTGGCGACGTTTTTAATCTTTTTGACAAACTGCTCATGAGCAACCTCCGGTCCCAAGCTGAAGGTGTTTGAATTAAAACCGATTACGAAAGTTAATGTTTGATAAGCTGCCAGAGATTGAGTGGTTATGGCTGTTATCAGTGTCTCGGTTGGCAGCTTCGAACGGCTAATCTCACAGGTTTGATTAACCTCACCAAAATAACCGCTATAGCAGACTTGTCTATCTTGCAGACTGGTTTGCAACTGGCTTGGGATATGAATTCGGGCCACTACTTGATCGAAAGTTTGCGGCCATTGATCGCCATTAACATCCCAATAAAATTCATCGCCGCTGGATTGAAAATTGATAACGTTGCGCATCGTGTAGCTAATTAAATAGGTTTGAGATCCATGGACGAACTTATTAGCGTCGCCGATTTTTAGGACTAGATTGTCGTTTTCATGATAAGTCGAATAATTCCAGCTGCTGCCATCTGCTTTCTTAACACTGTCAATTTTAAGACTAAGGGTGTGGTCTTGGTAGCGCTGTGGAATCGCCCTTAAGATGCCGTGGTTCTGGTCAAAGCTTGGGAACTCGGCCACAATTTTTTCGTCAACTTTTAAGCTGCTAGATTTATCCGAATTCTGGCTTAGATAGTAATCAACTTCAAAATTACTGATTGTAAAGTTTTGTACATCCTGGGCTAGCGCCGAAGTTCCAAACAACATAATTATTATTGGTACGCAAATCAGCAACCAAAGCCTCTTCATGCTGACCTAATTATAGCTTGAGGTTCAAAAATCAATACCCTTGTTGGCAAGGTATTTTTTGTCGAAGTGATGTTTTAGCTTGGTCATGTTGGTGGCAATATCAACCATCGGCAACAGATCTTTCGGAAAATTACGGCCGGTTAAACAAAGGGAGGTTTTTAGCGCTCGCTTCTTAATCAAATCTTTTAGTTGATTTTTAGTAATTAATTTATGGTGGACAGCATTGTTAATCTCATCGCAGATCACCAAATCGAACTTGCCGGACGTTGCGGCTTTGAAGGCTTGGTCATAGGTAGTTTGGGCGGCCTGTCTATGTTCGGTTTCAGTCACGTCCTTGGCCGAAAGTTCGCCGGCTTGATAAAAGCCCTTGCCGCCCTTGTAAAATAATAATTTTTTAGCAAACAGCGGCTCAATTTTATGAATAAAATCGTGCTCGCCGACTTTCCATGTTTTAATGAACTGGATAAATGCCACTCGCCAACCAGTGCCAAGCGCTCTAGCCATTAAACCGACCGAGGCGCTGGTCTTGCCTTTACCCTCGCCGGTGTAGACAACCGCCACCGCTTGTTTGGTTTTGTAATCCTCAAAAGCCATGTTCATAGGGTATAGGGTTTAGGGAATAGGGTCTAGAGCTGCTCTAGATTAGTTGATTAGTGCGGAGCGCGCCGTCAATTCTTTCGCGATCAAAGCCAAGGATAGTTTCGTCGCCAATTTCTAATACCGGAATGCCGGCTTGGCCGGTTTTATTCATGATGTGATAGGCTGCCGTGCGGTCCTGATCAATATCAACATCCTTAAAAGGAACGTTTCTACCCTTCAAGTATTCTTTGGCCATACGGCAAAAGACGCACCACGGTGCCGAATAAATTGTGACGCTTTTGTTATCGCTCATTAGTTTTATTATATCAAGCTGTCTGCCTTGCTGTAAGAAGTAGTTGGTTGTATAGTGACGGTAAGAACTAAACGGAGGATAATAAATGGCAACTGTTAAACAAGTGGCGGCTAGTCTACCTAATCTAGCTGCTAGCTTGGCCGAATTTCTAGGTACAGCAATATTAACTATGACCTTTTTGATCATGGCCGGTTATGCGGCCTTCCCCTTCTACGTCGGTCTTAGCGCGGCGATTGCTCTAGCTGTGGTCTATCTGCTGTTTGGGCATGTCTCCGGCGCTCACGCCAATCCGGCTGTTACTTTCGGACTATGGACTGCCCGTCGTATTCCAACGCTTCGGGCCGTAGTCTACATTGCTTCACAAATACTCGGTGGCCTGGCCGCCTGGCAGCTTTATCAATACATAACCGGACGAGCCTTAGCTTCAAGCACCACCGAATTTAGCGCGCCGATCTTAATAGCCGAGGCGGTTGGTACAGCTATTTTGGCCGCCGGCTTATGCGCTGCCCTGACCCGCCGATTTGATGCATTCCACAGCGCCGTAACTTATGGCTCGGCTTTGTTTGTTGGACTTCTAATCGCGGCTTTAGCCCTAACTTCCAGCCAAGGCTACGTTGGCTATGTTAATCCAGCCGTAGCCTTAGGGCTTAAGCATTGGGGTACAGCTTACGTGCTTGGACCGATGCTCGGTGGTTTGGTCGGTGTCAATCTGTACTATTGGCTGTTTGCTTCCAACAAAAAATAACCCTGACCTTACAAGCCTACTTTCTTCACCAGTTCTTGTTCGAATTGTTTGATGCCTCGTAAACTCTTAGGATATTTGTCGATCGTAGGCAGGTCGAGCGACTGAATGCTTTGCCAAACGGCTGATATTAGTTTTCTAAAGTCAGTCATTTCTTCCTCTTTGAATTCCAATCCTACGGAAACAATATCGCCGTCCTCGGGTTCGGCGAATTCAATGGCGCCTCGATTAACTCGGTAGCCCTTGAAGCTATTACTGTTCTCTACCAACAACTTGTAAAACATCAGCTGCTGTTTGAACTTATGGGCTTTGACCGTTGCCGGCCAGCCAGAGAAGAATTTACCCGTCTTTATATCCGTGACTGCAATTTGACGACTTTTTGAATCTATGGCTAGCCGGTCAATCTTACCGGTTAAGCGGACATTGTCGATCTGCACGCCTTCAGTGTAAAAGTTCTTCTCGTATTTTTCGGCCTCTGTCAGTGAAGGTCCGATCTTAGCCAGCCAAACCGGCAGAGCTTTTTCGCCGCGAGACAGCAAGTTGGTATGCTCATCTTGCCTCAGCCAACCGCCGGCCATTTTGTCATGGAAATGGCTTAACATTGACGTCTTTGTCGGCAATTTACCGTGGCGTGAGACATAATTGCCAACCCAGGCACAAGTGTCATGGATGGCCGATCCGAAAGCCGACGTCGCCGTTGGTGCCTGCGCGAAACCCATAAAGTTGTACAAAAAGAAATATTGCGGACCGTAATTCTCTAAATCGATGAATTGATTAAGGCCGGTAGCGCTAAGTTTGTGCAAGCCTAAAGGTTCGGCCAGCAGCTGATTAAGGCGCGGTTTGAATTTTGGCAGATGTCGGCCGGCCCAATAATCAGCAGCTGTTTGGCTGTCGATGTGGCCGGATTCGTCAATCTGTATCCGGCTGTATTTGGCCGGCAGGATGGCGCTGGACAAACTTTCATCCTCACTCCGGCTAATACCCAAAAATTCCAAGTGGTTACGTCGCTGTCCGTCCAAAGTCTGCTGGTGGCTGCTTAGATAAAGGCGGGTTTTGGCGCGTGTCACGGCGACGTAAAACAGTCGTAAGCGTTCATCGTCGCTCATACCGCTGTAGCTTATATATTCCAAATTAGCAGGCAGTTTGACGGCCTGGTTTCTTGTACGGCTGGCACGCCCCCAGACTTCAGACTGGACCGACATGACGAACACGGCGCCAAACTCCCTGCCCTTCGCCCCATAAGCCGTTATCAGGTTGACCGCCTCGGGACTTTGATGGTATGGGCTGGTGTCGAGTATTTTTAGATTTGCCGTCTGGTTATCGTCAACGAACTCAACAAAGTCTGCCAGATGGGTGGTGGTGCGTTCACGCCGCTGGCGGTTTCTAAGCCTTGTCCGAAGCAAGTTAAGATTACTCACCAGTCGGGTGAAACTGTCGGGATTGTTTGCTCCGGCCCTATCTCCAAAATAATGTTCGAAGAACGGGCTTTTTAGGCTAAGCCCCAAGGTTCGATGCATGTCACCGATGCCGATTATAGCGTCCAGCATCTCTTCTAGGCTGGCTATCCGTGAACAATCTTTCAACTCCAGGATGAAACGGGCTACGGATTTGGTTCGCGGATGCTTAAGCACTAAAGCAGTTAAGGGTTGGCCTCGCTTAGGACCACCTTTACTGCTCCATACTATCTGCCAAATAGTTTCTGTCGGTACGCGCCAGAACTCGTAACTTAAGATTTCGGGCCAGAGATGATCGGCCAGCTCCTCGTCAGCTTCAGCCAGTGCTAACACTAGTTGCGCGATGCGTATGAGCATAACAATCTTTGGTTCTTCCAAAACGTCCTCGCGTTTCTCGTATGACACAGCGAGATTATGACGGGCCAAATACGGGAGCAACTTCTCCAGGTATTTGTGCTGGGGTGCTAAAACCGCGATGTCGTTCTCCGGCAGACCGCTCTTGATTAAAACCTTGATTTCTTTAGCTATCCAAGTCAGCTCGGCAGCGTCACTAATGAATTCGCGAGCAGAAAGCTTGGGCGGTGTTTTGGCGGTTTTGCCAGCGGCCAGCAAGGTTTTTTCAATACCTGGGAAGCTATGATGCAAGCGCGTTTCAATCTGGCCGGCTATAGCGGCCGCCATATCTACTAAGTGTTGATGAGAGCGATAATTCTGCTTTAAGCTTATGACCTGCACATCCCTGTAAATCTGAGCCACTTTAGCCATGTTGGCATGGTCTGCCCCCTGGAAGGCGTATATCGCCTGGTCATCATCGCCAACAGCCAGAACATTAGGCCGGCCTTCGTAAACCGGTGCATCTGTCAAAAGCTCAATGAACCGTAGTTGTGCCGCATTGGTGTCCTGGAACTCATCGAGCATCAAGTATTGATAATGCTCGGCCAGGCTGTATTTGAAATCAGGGTTCGTCTCAAGCACCTCGATGGCGCGCAGTATCATATCATCATAGTCATAGACACGACTACTCGCCAAATACTGCTGATACTTTTGGTAGATGTCGGACGCGGCCAGTAACCGCTCGGCATTTTTGAGTCCGGCAACTATGAACTTCGCATCACGGTCCTTAGCTAGCCATTGGTTTTTCCAGGCGGTCAAAGGTTTGGTCGAATTATTGACGGCTGTATCTTCCAGTGCAGCGGCTAAAGACTCACCAAAATAATCGGCCAGCGAGCGGACTGAAGCGGGTAATTTACTTCCTATGAACGCCGACTGCCTGCTGGCAGTTGCCGCCAGCGCTAAAAATATCGGAATGCTTTTTAGACTCACGCGGTCCAGTTTGTCAAGGTGTTTTCGGCAGGCAATATTCATTTTGGCAATGAATTTTCGGTTAGCTTTGGCTAGCTTCTCGATGTCTTTGGGCCGCAAACGGGCTTTTTTAGCATCAGAGATGAATTTAAGAATCTGAGCCTTGTAGTATTGACCGGCTTTGAGCGGATTGTTGTATGGCAAGCGTTCAAGAATGTTCTCGATGATGGTGCTGGCGGCCAGCTCGTCAATCGGTTCATTCTCGAACCCTTCGAAATACTCCAGATTGTTTCTGATAATGTCGTTGGCAAAGCCATGGTAGGTATAGATATTTACTTTATGGGCTTGGGCCGGAACGAGTTTCTCGAGGCGTTTGCGCATCTCGGCCACGGCAGCATCGGTAAAGGTTAGAAGCAGAATATTGCTCGGTTCGATATCGACGGTCTTCAAAATATAGCCGACGCGCGTGCCAATCAGCTGGGTTTTGCCAGTACCCGGCCCGGCGATTACCAGCACCGGTCCGTCAATTGTCTCAACTGCTTGGCGCTGCTTTCTATTCAAAGACTTAAAAGCCTTTTCAAACTCCGTCACCCTTATATTGTAAGGCAGAGATTATTTAAATATGGCGTGGTGCAAATGACTTATGTTGCTATTTAAGAAAAAAGTATATACTGCAAACATAAATAAGGAGGCTCAATGGCAGAACTATTAAAAAATAAGCTTCTGTGGCTAGTTGCAGCTGTGGTGGTGATTGGCGGCGGCATTTGGATAGCCACTTCAGGTGGTGAAAAGGAACTAAGTCTTAACAAAGAAATCCAACAAAAATGTATGACCGAAGTCAATGATGATCTATTTTGTAAGTTTGCTGGTGCCTTTGGCAACGCCAACAGTTTTAAAGTTGAGGCGACCTCAACTTCGGATCAAGGCGCATCAAGTTATGAAATATCAACCGACGCCAAAGATAACAACCAAATGGTAGTAAAACAAAACGGCCAAGAACAATTTAACGTTGTGACCTATAACGGAACTACTTACCTTAAAGACTATACTGATGGCCAATGGATCAAATATGCTTCAAATGATCCCAACAAGCCAGAAGTCGCCGATTTTAAAAAAGAATTTGCTAAAGGCAACTTTAAGTCTGATAGCGGTCAAAAAATAACTTACACCAAGATTGGTACCGAAGCCTGCGGTAGCCTGCAGTGCTACAAATACCAAGTCAAAGATCCAGATAGTCCTGGTGACAACTTCCTCTATTTTGACACCAAAGACTACCTACTGCGCCGGATAACCCTTAAAGGTAGTACAAGTTCTACCGAAATGACTGTTAACTACGCGGCAGTCAATATCACCGAACCGTCACCGACTAAAGAAGCACCGTCTTTGGACGCCGGCACAACCGAGTAGCATCAAAAACTGACTTAGTCTTTCAGGTTTAACAGTTTACCTGAATACTTAACAAGTCAAGTATACCCTGCTTGGATCATGGTTTTTGGCGCCGGACCACCAACTCGGCGCCAAAGCATTATTGGTTTATTTTCGCTGTCTGTTTATAGTTTTTTGGCAAGCTGCTTTTCGAGCTCTTGTTTTGCAGCCGCCAAATTCCAGCCAATTGACTGGGCTAACTCATCCTCTACGCAGCTTTTAATCTGCAGCCAATGCTCTGGCGCGTAAAGCCTAAGTTTTTGAAAGTAACTTTCGCCTTCGGTGTTTGGCTTTGGGCCAAATTTCGAAAACTCAATATATTCCCTGCCTTCGCTGGTTTTACCATGGCGGGCGTAAAATTTATTGGCACTTTTGGTGTAAATTGGCAACTCCTTATAGATTGCTCCACCCCATGGAAATGTTTTAATGGCTTTTAATGATGGCATTGTTAAGCTCCTTACCCCACCAAATTATTTGACAAACAAAAAATCCGCTAGCATGCGGATTAAAAATCTTCTAAATTAATGCGTCCTCCTTGCCGCGGCTTTCACGAGGTGACAGCCAGACCGCGAACTTAAATTATATATTCGGACTATAACCCTGCCAGCCTTTTCGTGTCAACTGCTTATGTTTACTTATGGCGGCCGGCAAGAGATGTTCTGGCACCGCGGTGTGAGGCTAAGCTTGGTTGGCTGGTTTGAACTTTAGTTTTAGCTGAAGCTTCTTCGGAAGGACGAGGCTGCCCAGCTACTTTGTCATCAGAAATATCTTGGCTTGGCGGCTGCCAAACCGGTACATATTTTTTATGACGGCGTGATTTTTTTCGCGACATAACTTAAGCAGCGGTTAGGATTTGGTCACCTTCACGAACTTTTTGGTCGACCTTCATGCCAAAATCGTCACTGGCTTTAACAGATTCAACATCCTTATGATCAACCTGCAGTGAACCAACATTTTGGCTAAAATCTGTCGTGTGGCCTTTAATTTGGACCTTATCACCTTTTTTTAGGCTGGCACCTTTACTTAGTTTAATTACCGCTACGCCGACATGGTCGTAGTAGTGTGTGACCTGGCCAAGAGTTTTTTGAGCCATAATAATCCTCCGATCTGCTTCCATTATAGCTCGTTTATCTTAATTGGTGGATAATGTGAATAGCCAAAGGTGAAACATGGATTTTGGCCGGATTTTTGTGGCTTACGATCTGTTGAAACAGATTACCTAAATTAACTTACATTTATGATTGCCGTCCATAAAAATAAAACAAAACTGGCTTAGCCGCTGTGTGCTTTAGCAAACTTTTGACAGCTAATAGAAGTAAAACCGTTAGCCACAACTACATATGGTGTTATGGGTGACCTATTAGGCATTTCGCAAAGCGTGGTTTTTGCAATGTGAGTAGATTCGCTATAACGGACTTTGTCGTTGCCTCTATCGATGACTACACGGCTTTCTTCAGTAGTTAGGTAAACTCTCTTGCTCCCCGGAACGACAATTTTTACTATGTCGACGGTATCGCGGACGACGTTACCTATAAGTTTAGGGGTTTTCGGCCAACTGGTTACTTCCCTTTTGTACTTTTCTCTCGGCTGCCCAAAATAATAATCTTCGAACATATCTCTAGTGAATTGGGCCTGCAGCTTACCTCGCGGGTTTCTGAGGTCTTGATTACCAAACCTTAAGTATTCTTTTAAAACAAACTGTGAAGCAAAAATGTAGCTCGCACAAGCTTTGAACCTTTCGCTAAGATATCCGTAACGAGTGCATGGATTATCTGGTGCGCCAGATTCAGCCCAGGCGGCAGAGTTTACTAAAGGTCCGCCCAATGCCGCAGCACAAGCAAATGGAGCACCGATTGTGGCTGCCCGTCCCCAAAAACCTTGCTCCGGTCTTGTGCTCATACTTATATTTTCTAACTATTTGAATAAACTGCAAGCATTAGCTCTTACGATTGTAGACCATAAAATCAAAAGGATATTTGTTTTGACCGTCGGCTTGGTGCTCTTCTGACCAAACCAGCTGCCAATCGTCTAGATCAAAATGGAAGAATTTATCGCCTTCGATATTGGCCTGAACTTGAGTTAAATAAATCTTGTCGGCTAGCGGCAATGCCTGACGGAAAATTTCTTCGCCGCCGATTACAAATATTTCCTCTGAACCTTCAGCGGTTTCGGCCTTTTCGATTGCAGCCTCTAGCGAATTAACGACTAGGCTGCCTTTTTGTGGCCGATAGTCGGGGTTTCTAGTTATAACTAAATTAAGCCTATCTGGTAGTGTGCGGCCAATTGATTCATGCGTTACGCGACCCATAATGATTGGATGACCAGTCGTAACTTTTCGAAAGTAAGCTAACTCGGCTGGCAAATGCCAAGCCATTTGACCTTGCCGCCCAATGACCCCTTTATCCGCCACAGCTACGATGATTGATAAAGTCATACGGCGATTGGAGCCCAGATCGCCGGATGCGGATCGTAGCCAATTAGTTCAAAGTCATCGATCGTGAAATCTTCGATTTTTTTAATTTTTGGATTGAGTTTCATCGTCGGTAGCGGCCGCGGCCGGCGCGATAATTGCTCGTCAACTTGTTTAAGGTGATTCAAATAAAGGTGTGTATCGCCGTAAGTATGAACAAAATCGCCGGGCTTTAAACCTGTTACTTGAGCCATCATCATTGTCAAAAGAGAGTAACTGGCAATGTTAAATGGTACTCCCAAAAAGGTGTCGGCACTGCGCTGATACATTTGGCAACTTAATTTGCCTTGACTAACATAAAACTGGAATAGCAAATGGCACGGCGGCAGGCCGGCCTTGTTCATGGCTTCAATGTCGGCGACATTCCAGGCCGAAACGATAATGCGTCGCGAGTCGCGGTGAAACGGATCGGACTTAGCTGCTTTAATGTTTTCGATGGCCTTGGCTATTTGATCGATTTCCCTGCCATCTGGAGTTTGCCAATGCCGCCACTGGTAACCGTAAACTGGACCAAGCTCACCCCATTTTTTGGCAAAGGCTTTATCGTTTTTTATGCGTTCGGTAAATTCAGCAATGCCTTTTTGCCACTCATCACTTGAAGTTTGCGCAACCGTTTTGTCTTGTGCTTGCAAATAATGTTTGTACGGCCACTCATCCCAAATATGGACATCGTTATCAACTAAATACTTAATATTAGTGGAACCTTTCAAAAACCAAATCAACTCATGAATGATGCCGCGTAGGAACATCTTTTTGGTGGTCAGCAGCGGGAAACCCTGGCTTAGATCAAAGCGCAGCTGGCGGCCGAAGACACTGATGGTACCGGTGCCTGTACGGTCACTTTTTTTAACGCCGTTCTGTTTTATATCTTCTAGCAAGTCCAAATACTGCCTCATAGCTTCCTAATTTTACACCAATCACGGTTGAGTGCCGATGTATTTTGGATTAAGCTAGGGCCAGTATGCAAGAATGGGTGGCGCTATTAAAACAGAGAGGCTTTGCCGGTGATATCGACTTATCAGACGCTACCAGACAGGCCTATAGTCACGATGCCTCACTATTTGAACTGGTTCCGGAGGTTGTCGTTTTTCCAAAAACTGTCAACGATCTGCAGCAACTAGTGGTCTGTACGCATCTTTTGAAGAACAAGCTCCCTAGTCTTTCTCTGACGGCCCGGAGTGCCGGCACTTGTATGTCCGGTGGCGCCGTTAATGAGTCGGTGATTATTGATTTTAGGCGCTATTTCACAGCCATAGAGGAAGTTACAAACGAATCGGCCCGGTCGCAGCCCGGTGTTTTATATAAAGACTTCGAACAAGCCACGCTTGCCCAAAGCGCCATTATGCCCAGCTTCCCTGCCAGTCGCGATTTAGCTTCCGTTGGTGGCATGGTGGCCAATAATGCCGGCGGTGAAAAATCACTGGAATTTGGAAAAACCGAAAATTTTGTAACTGAACTACAAGTTGTTTTATCAGACGGCCAGACTTACATTCTAAAGCCATTGAACCAGCAAGAACTAGAGGCTAAGCGATCCCAGAATAATTTTGAAGGCCAAATTTACCGGCAGATGTTTGCCCTACTGGAATCACATTACGAAGCTATCAAAGCCGCCAAACCGCACGTTACCAAAAATTCGACTGGCTATAATCTGTGGGACGTTTGGGATCGCAATACAGGCATTTTCGACTTAACAAAATTATTTGTCGGCTCCCAAGGGACATTGGGCTTAATTGCCGATATCAAATTCCGCCTTGTTCCCAACCCACCACACTCTGGCGTACTGGTGGCTTTTATGAAGACAATGGACAATCTACCTGATGTTATTAACACTGTGTTGGCCAAAAAACCGGCCAGTTTTGAAGCTTTTGATAATCATACCCTTATGCTGGCTATTAAATTCTTCCCCTACTTTAGAAAGGCGCTTGGCTGGGGCGGTCTTATAAAACTTGGTTTTCAGTTGATACCCGACGCTTTCCTACTTTTCCGAGGCATACCCAAAATGGTGCTATTGATTGAATTTACCGGCCAGACGCCTAAGGAAGTTGCTAGCAAAGTCCATGACATGAAGCTAG
>Ga0155636_125_pt1 | contig 14535 bp, 15 predicted proteins | sample RifCSPhighO2_12_FD_107293 | JGI IMG/M metagenome (GOLD analysis project Ga0155636, IMG submission 107293) | Candidatus Saccharibacteria bacterium RIFCSPHIGHO2_12_FULL_47_16b | reverse complement strand
TTCGGCCAAAGCTCACACTCGGATCTTCAACGATTGGTGGCTCGCCTGGACTTTCAGCACCCGACATTATTCCTCCTTCTTGTCGTCGATGACTTCGCCTTCGACTGGTTCGTCTTTGCTTTTGTCCTTCGAAGCCTTGGCGGAGGAAGATTTGCCACCTTTTTCGCCCTCCTTCGCTGAAGCTTCTGAGGACTCGTCCGCTTTGGCGGACTCGTACATCTTGGCGCCAATTGGCATGATGCGGTCACTCAAGTCTTTAGCGGCTTTTTCCAGTTCCTCCTTGTCGGTTAGCTCCACGCTTTTCTTAGCCTCGGTAATGGCCATATCCAATGTTTTGACATCTTCTTCACTAAGTTTGTCTTTATATTCGGTCTTCATTTTTTCGGCTTGGTAAATAGCATTCTCAAGCTGATTCCTAATCTCTACCAGTTCGCGCTTCTTTTTATCCTCATCGGCGTGAGCCTCGGCCTCTTTGGCCATTTTCTCAACCTCATCTTTACTAAGACTGCCGCTTTCTTTGATGGTTATGCTTTGTTCCTTGCCGGTGCCTTTGTCTTTGGCCGTCACGTTTAAAATACCGTTGGCGTCAATATTAAAGGTGACTTCAATTTGCGGCACGCCGCGCGGTGCCGGCGGAATACCATCCAGTACAAAACGACCCAAGCTTTTGTTATCGGTAGACATTTCCCGTTCGCCCTGCAACACATGAATCTCGACGCTATTTTGATTATCGGCCGCTGTGGAGAAGACTTCGCTTTTGCTGGTTGGAATAGTGGTGTTACGGGTAATTAATTTGGTTGAGACGCCACCGAGTGTTTCAATGCCCAAAGATAGAGGCGTCACATCAAGTAGCAGCACATCCTTAACCTCGCCTTGGAGCACGCCGGCTTGGATGGCGGCGCCGACGGCTACGACTTCATCGGGATTAACACCCTTCATCGGCTCTTTGCCAAAGATCTCTTTGACCTTTTTATGGACGGCTGGCATACGAGTCATACCACCGACTAGCACTATGGCGTCAATGTCGGCGGCCTTGAGTTTGGCATCTTTCAAAGCTTGTTCGCATGGCTTAGCGGTCTTTTCAATCAGATCGGCCACTAAACTTTCCAGTTTGGCGCGGGTCATTTTGTGCTCGAAGTGTTTTGGCCCTTCGGCATCGGCTGTTAGGAATGGCAAGTTAATATCGTATTCGGTTGTAGTTGAGAGTTCGATTTTGGCTTTTTCGGCCTCATCGCGCAATCGCTGCGTGGCGGCTTTATCATCAGATACATCGATGCCGCTTTCCTTTTTGAACTCTTCGGCCAGATAGTTAACAATCGTGCGGTCAAAGTCGGCGCCCCCAAGATGGGTGTCGCCATTGGTGCTTTTGACTTCAAAAACGCCTTCGCCTAGTTCCAAAATGGAAATATCGAAGGTACCGCCGCCAAGGTCAAAAACGGCAATTTTTTCGTCCTTTTTGCCAGCCTTGTCCAGACCGTAAGCCAAAGCAGCGGCAGTTGGCTCGTTGATAATCCGCTTAACTTCCAAACCGGCAATTTTGCCGGCATCCTTGGTAGCTTGACGCTGGGCATCGTTGAAGTAGGCCGGCGTAGTGATTACCGCTTCGGTAACTGGCTCGCCCAGGAATTTCTCGGCATCGGCTTTGAGCTTAGCCAAAATCATGGCCGAAATTTCCTCTGGACTATATTCTTTGTCGGCCAATTTAACCTTAACGTGGTTATTGGCCTTAACCATCTCGTAGCCCATCAGTTTAAGATCGCGCTGAATTTCTTCGTCTTCCCAGCGCCGACCCATCAAACGCTTGACTTCATAAATGGTGTTTTTAGGGTTGGTGACCATCTGGCGGCGGGCGACTTGACCGACCAAACGCTCGCCGGCTTTATTGACGGCTACCACACTAGGTGTGACACGACCGCCCTCCGAATTTGGGATAATCTCGGCTTTGCCGGCTTGCATAGCCGCCATGGCCGAGTTAGTTGTCCCTAGATCAATTCCAATAATTCTTGCCATATGTGTACTCCTCTTAATCTCTTAATTTTCAATTCTCAATTCACTATTTTCAATGGATTTACAGTTATCAATTTTCAAAACCGATGACATATTAGTTCCCCTCTAACAGTTGTGAGCGCCTGGCCATTAGCCTTGATCGCGTGTCACTACTTGGGTAACCCTTTCGCAAAGTAAAATTGACCAGCCTTAACTCAATACTTCTACTTTCCGTCGGATCTAGTTTCTCTAAAACTGTACCTCCAATTGCAAGAGCATATAACTGCAAACGACTGAAGCGATCAGGGAATAATTCTCTTGCTGCCCTTGTTTGTTCTGTCCTGAGTCCCAAAAGTCCCATATTACTTCTTCCCCCTTTTTACTTTAACCATGGCTGGGCGAACCACTTCGTCGCCGATTTTGTAGCCAGCTTGAAGTTCCTCGCTAATAACTTCGTGCTTGCCATCACCGTCCTCCATATGAACAGCTTCATGCAAATGGGGGTTAAAGTGTTGGCCAACCGTCTTAATCCGCTTCACGCCAAGGCTGGTCAAAAGGTTCTCGAATTTTTTAGCCAAAACCTGAATGCCTTTTACGTAATTATGGCTGGCTAGATCTTTTGGGGTATGATTAAGTGCTCGTTCCAGATCGTCAATAGCCGGCAAAAATTCGCGCACCACCGTCGCTTTGTAGAAGTTAGCCAGCTGCGAGCGCTCTTCATCTGTCCGACGGCGCAGATTAATCGAGTCAGCCCTTTCGCGCTGCAACGCCTCTGTTAACTCGGCAATCTTCTGCTCCAGTTCCTTGATAGTTGTCTTTTTCATTTTTGCGCCTCTGGCGTAAAGCCCAAGCAAGCGCCCAGAGCTCTAGTTAATAAGCAATCAGCCATCGACCTTCCTTCACTCATTACAGGAAACGCGGAATTTACAGGACCCTTACCGTCAAGAGGTAATCCCATCCGGCTATCTTTCAAGACTTCACCCACTATCGGATGAGTAGCAACTTTTTTTCCCAAAGAAGTTCTTTTAGATCTCGCTACAAAAAAATCCAAATTGCAGCCTGGGCATAAACTCTCATTTTCAGCCGGAATTGCGGCTATCAATCGCGCAGATGCGGTTTCAAACCCTGCTTGGCTAGACATAGAGTGTGTCCTCCAGGGCTTTGCCGGCTCGGCCAACCAAGCCCATTACCTCTCGATAACTTTGACGCGTCGGACCGAGTATACCGATGTAACTGCGGTCAGAAAATGGGCTGCGGAAGCGGCTGATGATCAGCGAGCAGCCGGCGGCGCGACCAATCGGGTTTTCGCTACCAATGTAGACAGAAAGCGGTTCGTTTGGCGCTGCCTCATAAAGCCAAGGTTCCAGATTGTCCAGCAACCTCGCAACTTGCTGGACTTGGCCCGGATGCATAAACTCTGGCTGGCCAAACAGGTTAGACAGGCCGCTCATGTATAGCTGTTCACCAATCGTCGCTAAGCCAAGGTTATGAGTTAGCTCCACCAAAGTATCGACGGTGTTCCGAATCGTTTGTTCTGGCAGACCGCCGCCCGCCACGCGAGCCGCTAGAGCTCGCTCAACTCTTTCCTTCGGCTTTTTAATATCGCCAGATTTAGATAACTGATTTACATAAAAGCGGTAGCCTTTATCAGTCGGAATTCGGCCAGCACTGGTATGCGGATGCGTGACGTAGCCCTGTTTTTCTAGCTCGGCCATTTCGGAGCGAATAGTGGCGCTAGAAACACCAAAAGCCCTAGCCAACAGATGACTGCCAACTGGGGCCGCTACCTCGGCATATTGTTCAACAATCGCCGCCAATATCTTTTCTTGTCTTGGACTCATAAACTAGCACTCAACACTACTGAGTGCTAGTTTACAAGAGTTGGCAGTTGCAAGTCAAGACTGCCAGCCATAGGTGTCAATCCCAGTGGAACCGGCTTCGCCGTCCCGTCTCTGGCGGGAGTCCCACGGGATTGACCCCGTGGAATTCCGCTATGCAGCGGACAATTCCACTTGGGGTCAAGACTGCTAAAAATCAGCTGCCTGTCAGATACACTTGGAGCTGTTGGTGGATTTGCTTGATCAGTTGGCGACCTTTTTGATTTTCGGCTTGGTTGGACTGGCCGGTGGCAATGGCATCGATCATTCCGACAGTACGCTCTAGATCATCAGCTATCACAAATTGATAGTAATCATGTTCAATGGCCGCAACTAATTCTTTATCAGCGCTTAGTAAGCGGTTTTTAAACTCCTGTTCGTTCATGTGACCCCGCGAACGGATACGATTTTGCCATTCTTCAAAGCTGGGCGGGACGACGAATATGGCCATGGTGTCTGGTTTAGCCCGCATAATGTTGTCAGCACCGATGATTTCCACATCAGTTATTGCGATTTTGTCGCGATGCTTGGCCTTTTCCAGCTCGCGGATGCTAATACCCGAAACCTGCTGGTCGTGTATCAAGGCGGCTTCCAAAAATTCACCAGCTTTGAGGTCGGCCAGCATGTCCTCTTCACTCCTAAAAGAATACTGCACGCCGTTGGCTTCCAGTTTGCCGTCACGAACCTGTGGAATTCGGGTGGTATCAGAAACAATAAAGTAATAATGGTCGGCTTTCTGGTGCAGTTTATCGATGATGGTATTGCGGCCAGTAGAAGTTGGCGCCACCATAATTACCAGCTTCAAGCCGTCTAATGCTCGTTTGGCGCGGTCAGACACTTTATAGTCCGCCAAAACTCGCTTGAAATCGTCATAAAGACGTAAGCCCGCCATAATATTATTCTAGTTTACTCACCTAAATTTTCAGAGCTTTTTAGTCAGTTGTGAAGCGCTCCACAGATTAAAATCCGTGATTACGACTTTGTAAATTTCGGAGCGCGGAATCCCGCACCGAAAGCCAGAACTGGTTTGTAACCTTTAACTAAAGCCTAAGGCTTTCTGGTGCGCGGATGAAAGCCGCTGATAGTTAAGCTCGGCTTGGTTTTTGGCTTTAGTTTCATCAGCTGGCGGTTGGCCTTTAGTTACTTGCAAAAATCGAGCGGTGGCTTCATCTAGATTGTCGTTTAAGACAAACAGCATTTGCCTATCGGCTAGGGCGATTTGGTATGATTGCTTGGCTTCGGTCAGCCGGCCGTGCCAGTCCTGATCACTCCAGCCGCCAACTTCGGCCTGTTTATCCAGCCAACTTCGCCACAGTTCGAAACTGGCTGGCACAATAAAGACGGTTTTGAAGTACTTAAAAGGTAGACTGCGAAAGGTTGGGATGGCGGCGGCTACTAAAGCCATCGTATTTATGGCGTCAGCCTTGTAGTTGGCCGGCCGAGTGCAATACAAGCCGCCGCTTGGCCCGATAATTACATCGACTAAATCACCGCGTTTGAGCTCCGCCAAAACGTCGTCGTAGTTGCGAAAAAGGTAGTCTACGCCCGGCTGCTCGGTAGAACGAGGCTTACGAGTTGTTTCACCGAGCACTACGTGAATATCCGGAGCAACTTTGGCAGCCGCCTGCATAATCGAGGTTTTGCCAGAAGAGCTTGGCGCCACCATGGCGATAAGCTTCAGCTGCGAGATAGATTTTAGAGTAGTGTCGTTAGGCCGATAGCCCCCAACCAGCGACCGTAAGTTATCATCTTCCATTAAAGTTTTTTATAGAGTGTGCCAGTCAGAATCAGAATCAGCACTCCGGTAGCTAGCAGAATAAAGGGGTTGCGTGACAATAAGTCGATTTTATCAATCAATCTTTCAAAGCCATAAAAAGTGGCTACCAAACCGAAACCACCAAGGAATGTGAACAGTAGCGGGAAGCGACCGAAAGCATTTTTCCTGGGATTAAACAATTTCTCAATTATGGGTTTAGGTGCGTCAACGATTTTATGCGACACCTCAGTCACTTTACGTGAGCCAACTGGTAACTTCATACTTCGATTATAGCTCTAGTCACGCTTGAGGAGTACCGTAAATGCTTCAGCTGGGATGTCAACTTTGCCAAATTTTTTCATTCTGGCTTTCCCTTTTTTTTGCTTAGCCAGCACTTTCTTTTTACGGGTAACGTCACCGCCGTAAAGCCCGATGGTAACGTCTTTGCGATAAGCACTAATATCTTCGCGAGCGATAAACTTGCCGCCAAGGACGGCTTGCAGGCTAACTTTAAACTGTTGACGCGGAATAACTTCTTTCAATTTACTGACTACCCGACGGCCGACCTTTTCGGCTTCAGTTCGATGAACGATCACGCTTAAGGCATCAACTTTTTCGCCAGCGACATAAAAATCAACTCGAACTAAGTCACCCGGACGATAGTCGGACAGTTCATAATTAAACGAGCCGTAACCGGAAGTAACACTTTTAAGCTGGTCGTAAAAATCTGTAATTAGATTGGCTAGCGGCGCTTCAAAATCAATTAGCGCGAGTTTAGAATCGACATAATCCAATTTTTTCTGAAGGCCGCGAGCGCCAGCCAGCAATTGCAAAACGCTACCAACATATTCTGTCGGAGTGACTGCTTCGCCTTTTATCCAGGGCTCACGAATTTCGGTAATCTCGCTCATATCCGGCAGTTCGGCAGCCGATTTTATATCTAACGAATCGCCACTAGTTAACTTCACATGATAATCGGTTGACGGGTTGGTAATTATCAGGTCCAGTCCGTATTCCCGTTCCAATCGCTCACGCACAATGTCCATATGTAGTAGGCCCAAAAAGCCGAGTCGCAAGCCAAAGCCTAATACCGACGAATTTTCGGGCGTAAACTGGAGTGACGAATCGCTTAAGGAAAGTTTTTCTACCGCGTCTTTGAGAGCCTGAAAGTGTTCGTGGCTGCTTGGGAAAAAGCCGGCATAAACAAATGGGTGCACCTCCTTATACCCCGGCAGGGATTCTACGGGTACGACCCGTAGGTCATCTGCAGAAGTGACGGTGTCGCCGACTTTGGCCTGGTGAGTTGTTTTTAGACTGGTAACAATGTAGCCAATTTCGCCGGCTTTTAATTTGACGACCGGCGACATATCGGGGCTTAAAAAGCCGACTTCCAAAGCTGAACCCTGACTTTTGGTGCCCAACATTTTTATCTGGTCATTCTTGGCAATCACGCCATCAACTACTCGTACATACAAAACTACGCCGCGGTGCATATCAAAGTAACTGTCAAAAATTAAAGCTCGGGCTGGACCATCGGGCTGGCCGGCTGGCGGCGGAATATGACTAACAATTCGCTTTAGAACCTGCTCCACGCCTTGGCCGGTTTTGGCACTAATTGGCAAAATATCCTCCTTTTGGCAGCCCAGCAATTTAATTACTTCTTCGGAAACTCGCTCAACATTAGCAGCCGGTAAGTCAATTTTATTAAGCACCGGAATAATCTTTAGGTTGGCCTCCAGCGCCAAATAAATATTGGAGATAGTTTGGGCCTGAATGCCTTGGCTGGCGTCAACCACTAAAATTGCGCCTTCAACCGCCGCCAGACTGCGACTGACTTCATAGGAAAAATCAACATGCCCCGGCGTATCAATCAGATTCAATTCATGTTCCTGAATTGAATCTGCAAGCTCTAAATTCGAATTTCTAAATCCTAAATTTTGGGAATTTGGAACTTCTGATTTGTTTAGAGTTTCGGACTTAGAGTTTAGTGTTTGCTTGCTTCGGTAGCGCATGCGTACCGGAGCCAGTTTTATGGTAATGCCGCGCTCGCGCTCCAGATCCATCCGGTCCAGCATTTGCTCGCGCAACTGGCGCTTCTCGATCGTACCGGTCAATTCCAGCAGTCGATCGGCCAGCGTCGATTTGCCATGGTCAATGTGGGCCACAATGCAAAAATTCCGGATATGAGCTTGGTCCATGTTCGCCAATTATATAGCTTCCCGCATATTGCCGCATTCAAATGAGAACTTCGCGGCTGGATGCAGCACAAGGAAAGAATGAGGAGAGAAACGAGGTGTATTGTAATACATTGAGCGAGCACCGGAATTCTCGACACAGTGATGCGCCAGAAGCAATAACGGTGCGGCGGGCTTTGCCCGACGGCAGGTTATTGCGGCGCGAAGTTCTCATTGGATGCGGATGGGTTTGAGGGCGAGTTGCTTTAGCTTACGAATTACCGGCTGAACCTCCTCAAGGGTAAACAGAGCCGAGGCCGCAAGATGAATTACCAGCGTCGGAATGATTATGGCTGAAAGTTTGGCGCTCAAAGTCACGAAGCCTTTGTCGTCAACTTCCAGTGGAATTAGGGTGACCATTATATAAGCAGTCAGCATAGTAAAGCCGGTGACTGAAACTGTTCTAATCACCCCACTCCAAAAATCTTTGGTAAATAAGAAGTGATCGCGCCAGACCATGATTATCATCAAAATCAGGACTTCCACGGCCGCCACAATCGATTGAGCCAGCGCTAGGCCAACTATGGCTTCTTGCGGGTTTTGGGCGCCGCCGTAGGCTTGAACCAAGCTAAAGGCTAAGAAGATGTTCAGCGAGATGGCAAAGATCGAAACATACAGCGGCGTCCGCGTATCCTTATGCGAATAAAAGTAGCGCGAAATAATGGCGTAAAGCGTCCGAAAGATAATAGCGCCAACCAAAAAGCCAAAGATAATGGCAATCTCTGGGGCGATATTCTTAAAGATCAAACGGGCAAAATACTGACGGGCAAAGAAGGAAATTACGGCTATCGGTAAAATAATCCAAATCATGGCTCTAAGTACCTTTAGAAAGTCTTGCCTAAAAAGATCCGGCCGGCCTTGAGCCAAACGCTGGTTGAGCCGCGGAAAAGCGGCCGTGGAAATGGCTGTACCGATTAGAAAAATCGGCACGCTGTGCAACATGTAAGCATTTTCATAGTACGTTATGTAGCCGCGGCCAAGTGTAGAGGCCCGGTTAGTCTCGACTATCGAGTTAATAGAATCAATCCCTTGGTCAAGCGAGCGCGGCGGTAGGTTACGCAAGATGTGGCGAAAGTCGGGGTTCTTCAAATTAAAAGTTGGGTAGTATCTAAAGCGCATACCAATCAAACCGACAATTACGAAGAAGAGTTGCAGCAAGGCGCCGGCCAAGGCGCCAACACCCAGCCCAACTACGCCTAGGCTGTCTCGGAAAATATAGGCACCGGCGATAATGCAGCCGTTATATAAAATCGGCGCCATGGCGTAAAAAAAGAAGCGGCCAAAGGTCTGCTGAACGCTCGTTAGAATGCCCGAAATTGTAAATAGTAATGGGTTAAGGGCGACAATCCGCATGATGGTAACGGCATCTTGCATCTGGGCCGGATCAAGGTTATTAGCAACCACCAGCCGGATCAGTGGCTCGGTAAAAACTAGCATAAGCACAGCCACTATGCCCATGATTATTCCCATTAGGTTTAACAGTCCGGAGGTCAGCTGCCAAACAGACCGGCGATCGCCAGCCTGAAGTTTATCGGCCAAAAAGGGCATAAAGGCCACACCGAGGGCGCCGGCGGCAATAGTGTAGAAGAAGAAATCCGGAATTTTAAAAGCCGCAAAATAGGCATCAGTTGTAATGCTGCCTGGTAAGTTAAAGTTGGCATTAATAATCTGGGTGCGTAAGAAACCCAGCAACTGCCCGACTAAGGTGGCAACAACCAGCAGGACAGCGGCGTTTAAGAGTGAAATTCGCCCATTAGCCCGATTAAGCCATCGATTTACCATCTGGCATTAAGTATAAAGTACGCTCGAACCATTCCAAAAAAGTGACCGTTCCGCTCCGGGTCGACTCCCGCCCGCAGGTCAGCCGACTCGGGCTGCACTTGGCATAAGTCACTTTTATTGGAAGGTTCTCGTTATTCTGGGTTTACTCAGATGTTTGTTCGATTTTGGTGCTCGCTTTGCAAAGAAAAAGAAAAGGACCCGCTCAAGGCGGGTCCTTAGTCGGTTTTTTGTTCTGGACTTATTTTCGCTTTAGGGTCAGGAATCCGTTGCGCGGATTTTCATTAACGCTCATGTTGCTCGGCAGATCACTGCCGGTGTCTTTGCGTTCGTCTTTTGAAAAGTAGTAAATGGTTTGGGTTTTACCGCCACGCAAAGTGACAGCTTTTGAGTTCAAATAATATGTAACACCTTTGCTATTTGTATGCTTGTAGGCCATTATTTCCCTCTCTCCTTTAGATTAGTAATGTACCCCTAACATACCCTGCTGCCTTTTCTCTTGTCAAGCCTGGGGGAACACTTTAGCGAAGCTAAACTTCCACCAGCTCACCACCGTGGAATCCATAAACTGGCCATTCCACAGAGGTCAACACCTAGAACTGAATCACCTTTTAGTCAAACTTCCTTAGGTGAAAATCATCAGGTATTTACGACAACAGTTACAGATTAGGCTAGTTCCGGCTTGAAGTGCCGTAAGCATATGCGTTATTATTGGTGGAGTTAAAAGTTAAAAAGGAGTTTATAGTAATCATGGAATTTATATCCCGTGGCCGACAAAATGTTCACCCAGCTGCCGGCCAACCTAGCGGTAAGCGCGGCGGTTTTATGGGCAGGTTAATGCGCATAGAAATATTCACCGTCATACTCGGCAGCGCCTTATTACTGGCAGCTGTCGCCCTTTACTTAGGCTTTAGCGGCGGAGTTGGTAGCGAATCGAAAAAGATTAACGATAAGCAGTATCAGGCCGTCTTCCTAAACAATGGTCAGGTTTACTTTGGTAAGATTAAGGGTCTCAATAACAAGTTTGTTGATCTGACAAACGTCTTCTACATTGAGAACAATGCCTCGAGCGCTAGCACTACCCAGTCGCAAAGCACTAACTATACCCTGCGCAAGCTTGGTACAACTGAACTGCATTCCCCAGAAGATGAGATGATCATCAACCGCGAGCAGGTTACTTTCTGGGAGAACTTAAAAGACACCTCTCAAGTCGTAACTAAGATTAAAGAGTACTACCAGAATCCAAGTTCCAACACCCAAACCAACACCCCCAGCACTCAAAACCAAAACACCACCAGTCCACAAAACACTAGCCAGTAAATCTTTGCCTAATAAAACTTGAAGTTGCCAAAATCAACGTCAAGGTGGTTATGACTAGGCTCCAGCCGGCTAAGTCCGGACTCCAAGCAGGATTCAAAAAATCAAACTGATAAAGTCCGGCCGGAACTGCCTTTACTTTCACGCCGTGACTGGTCACGTAATCGGCAACACAAGAAACTCTGCCAGAGCCTGACATGCCAGCTGGAATTTTAGCTTGGCAATATTCCTGAGCATCGGTGTATATCTTGGAGTTGGCGGCTTCGGTCTTGGCCTGTTCGGCGGCGGTCAGCCGCTCGTAAGTATATTTGAGTTGAATAGGCGGCTTGATGGCGTTACCGCCGCTGGCTAAGTTAGTATTCATGTGCGAATAGACATAACTACGTAAGTTAGCCAATGCTTCTTCAGTGCCAGTTCCTGCCTTATCGGATGCAAAGACCTCATCGCGCAGTTTTATCATCTGTTGGTTATTGGCCCTAAGCGCCAAAACCGAAACAACTACACCAACAATAAAAAGCGCTACAAAAACCGGATAGGGAATTTTCAACAACCGGCCAACCCCATGGGCTATTTTTTTCCGCATATGCTTAATAGTATCTCACTTTACCCTCGACCCTATACCCTATACCCTATTATGTATGCACATCTATTTCTCCGGCATTGGTGGGACGGCCATGGGACCGCTGGCCCTAATTGCCAAGCAAGCTGGTTACGAAGTTAGCGGTTCGGATAAACAAACCAGTCAATATACTGATTACCTTAAAGCCCACGGCATTGAGAATATTCATATTGGCCAAACAGCCGAGGAAATTTCTAAAATTCATCAAGCCAAACCGATTGACTGGCTGGTTTATAGTTCGGCCGTGCCGATGGAAGATCCTAATCACCCAGAACTGGTTTTTGCCAAAGACCGCGGCATCAAAACCAGCAAACGTGATGAATTAACCAGTAAAATCATTGCCGACAAAGGTTTAAAACTAGTAGCCATTGCCGGCACTCACGGTAAAACCACTACCACGGCTATGGCGGTCTGGTTGTTCAAACAACTAAAAGTGCCAGTTAGTCACTCGGTTGGCGCCAAAATTAGCTTTGGCGATATGGGCGCCTATGATCCTAAAAGCCAATATTTTGTCTTGGAAGCCGATGAATTCGATCTCAATTTTCTATCCTTCCATCCTTACATGAGTTTAATAACCGGCATTGACTGGGATCATCCGGATATTTATCCATCGCGCGAAGACTACTACCAAGTCTTCCGGCAATTTATCGATCAAAGTGAATACGCCGCCTTTTGGCAAAGCGATGTCAAACGTCTAGACCATAAACCAACCGACCATCAAATGGTCCTAGATGATGACGATCCAAAAATAAATCAATTAATAAAACTGACCGGCCAAGTTAATCGCCAAAACGCCTGGCTAACGGCCAATAGCTTGTTGTCAATATTAAATGAACCGGCTGAAAAACTGGCTAAACTTCTTAACGACTTTCCGGGCTTATCACGGCGCTTTGAAGAAATTGTGCCTGGACTGTATAGCGATTATGCTCATACGCCGGGCAAAATTCGCGGCGCTCTGCAAATGGCTCACGAAGTCGCTGCCGACAAAGTAGTCGTTGTCTATGAAGGGCTGCATAACCTACGTCAGCATTTTATAAAAGACGAGTTAAAAAATCTTTTCGACGATGTTAAGCATTTATACATTGTGCCGAGTTATTTGGCGCGCGAAGATCAAACCCTAGAACTGCTTACGCCAACCAAAATACTTAATTTGTTAAGCAATAAATCCCGTCAACAGGCTGAAACTGCCCAACTCGACGATAAACTAAAACAAGTCATCCAAAAGCACCTCAACGATAAGAATTTAGTGCTCTGTTTGTCGGCCGGTGGTGGTGGCAGTCTGGACGAATGGCTCCGCCGCGAGTTTAAAAAATAACTGATCGTCATCTAAAGCACCGCCCGAGTCCAATGTCCATGATTTAAACATATGTTGTAAAAATGGACATTCAGTACCGGCCCATTTTTTGATTTAATCTTCTAATTCACTATGCGTGTCCATGATTTAAACATATGTTGGGATTATGGACACGAGCCGGAATTATCATTGCTAGGGCTATCTTTATCTGAAAAAGTTTTATCGCAACAAAATGGCGGCGGCTAGGCTTAGAGCTGTGCCAAGAGTAATAATCAAGACGGTTTCGGCTAGTGGCTTGCGAGCTACACCCACCTGCGGATTGTGGATTGGCATGGGCTGCGGCTGGCTCGGTTGGTTGATCGAGCGAGCGGTTGGGTGATTGTCATGATGGTCACTAGGCTTAAAAGGGTTGCTGTTATGAAACTGCAAGTGCGAACCGCTAGCCGGAGCCTTAACCGGCAGGTCTTCGACAATTTCTGGCGCAAGTGACGTACTATCAACTTGCGTCGATTGTGACGAAGGATTGTTTTGTTGAGTCGTTTCCATTTTTATGACTATTTATTTGATAGCTGCTACCTGTAATTCTAAGCCATATCTTCTTTTTTGACTAGTAATTCCCCCTGCCTAAGAATTTTTAACTTGTCGTTTTTAAGTTCGGCAATAGTTGAAGGTCGGGCTTTTAGTTTGCCCGCTTCAATGTAAAAATCCAACAGCTCGCCAAAATACTTTTGAGCTTGTTCTACCGACTCGGCCGGTTGTCCGCCCTCAGGGTTAGCGCTAGTGCTAACCAACGGTCCAACTTTATTAATAAGCTCATTTAATTCTTGGTAAGCAGACCAACGGATTGCCAGTTGACCACTGCCGCGTGTTAGCCAAGACGGCGCCTTTGGCGCGGCCAAAATTATCGTCAAAGGCCCTGGCCAATATTTGCTTTTTATAACTTTGTTATAACGGATCCCTAAGGAATCTAGCATTCGAAGGTTTGAAATTAAGACGATTAGTGGTTTAGTGTAGGACCGGCCTTTGAGTTCATAAATTTTGGCAACGGCTTTTTCGGCCAACGCCCGACACGACAGACCATAAATGGTATCCGAGGGCATAAAACCAACCGCCCCGCCCTTCAAAAGCTCCACCACTTTTTTGTCAAAACTCTTAGCTATATAAGTCATCTAGACAAATTATACTACTTATGCTAGAGTATATTTTATGAAATTGGGCAACAATTTCTTACCTAATTTATTCTTGTTTGTTCAGCACCACCACGGTTACTGGGCTTAAGCCCAGTTTGTCTTTTTTATTCGAATTCAATTACTAAAACTTAACTAGGAGATTTTACTATGGCCGCCATAGGTATTTTAGGCGGTATGGGCCCACAGGCCAGTGGACGTCTTTACGAACTATTAATCGGAGGAACGAAGCGCTACAGCCCCGCAAGGGTTGATAGCGATTACCACCCGGAAATAGTTTTGCTTAATGTGCCCGTACCGAACTTCATCACAGACAAAAAAGATCTGAGAATAGCCAAAAAGATGTTGATAGAACGTACAATCCTGCTGGAACAGGCAGGCTGTATTGTTAATGGTATCGCTTGTAATACCGCACACATCTTGCTGCCTGATTTGCAGGCGGTGACTAAAGTACCTTTTCTGTCTATACCAAAGCTTGTTGCTGAG
>Ga0155636_108_pt2 | contig 14577 bp, 15 predicted proteins | sample RifCSPhighO2_12_FD_107293 | JGI IMG/M metagenome (GOLD analysis project Ga0155636, IMG submission 107293) | Candidatus Saccharibacteria bacterium RIFCSPHIGHO2_12_FULL_47_16b | reverse complement strand
CTTGGGAAAAGAAAGGTAAAATTTTGTAATTTTTCCTAATCAATTTTTGGATTTTCCCAAGGACAGACCTCAACAGCATAAGCATAATTATAGCCTATAATCCCCGGCTAACGGTTGTGGTCTGCGAATTTACCGAACAGAAGCGAAATGTACATAAAAAATCATGCTCCTTGATTAAGGATAGTTATAGCTATATCTAATCGCTTGAGAGTTTCTTCCCTGCCCAGTACCTCTAGGGTGCCAAAAATCTCTGGCGAAACACTACTGCCAGAAATGGCAATTCGAACCACCGGAAACAGCACCGCCGGCTTGGTATCGAGTTTCTTAAGCAGGTCATTTAATCTGGCTTGGATGTCGCTATAGCTAAAATCACTGGCCTTAAGTTCGTCGACCAAGGCTGATAAAAATTTACCATAATCTGGCGGAGCTTTAACCAGCTGTTTATCAACCGGATTTTTATAGAAGTTTTTGACAGCATCAGCCGAGGGTGCTTCAAAGAAAAAGATGCTTAATGTGGTCAGTTCGGCCAAAAATTTCAAGCGTTCCTGAACCAGGCCGAGCACCTTTTTCTTATAGCTTTCATTTGCTTGCTCGGCCTTGGCCGGCCAAAAGTCAGCAGACCGCCTGTAAAGTTTATCCAGGCTTAAACTCCGGATATAGCGGCCATTCATCCACATCAAACGCTGTTCATCAAATCTCGCGCCAGCCCGTTGAACTCTGGCTAAGTCAAACTTCTTGACTAATTCATCTACTGAAAATATTTCCTGTTCAGTGCCATCGTTCCAGCCTAGGGAAGCCATAAAGTTAATTAAAGCTTCGGGCAAATAGCCTTCTTGGACGTATTCCAAAACATCTTTCGCACCATCGCGTTTACTAAGTTTCTTTTTGCCCTCTGGTCCCATAACATATGGCAGTGTCGCTAATTCGGGTCTTTCTATCTCGAGAGCCTCATAAAGGTTAAGAAATTTCGGTATGGATGGTAAGAATTCCTGACTCCTTATAACATGGCTGATTTTCATTAGGTGATCATCGACGATGTGGGCAAAATTATATGTCGGGAAGCCATCAGACTTAATAATAATAAAATCATCAATAGCTTCTTGGCCGGTTTGTAATTCGCCTAAGACAACATCCTGCCATTGATAGTTTTTAGGTTCTGACTTAAAGCGCAACGCCATTCGGCCACTCCACTTGGGTGGATTAGTCGGGCGGTAATTGCGATATAGAAATGGTTTTTTGGCGGCTTTAGCCTCTGCTCGCAAGTGCTCAAGTTGATCTTCTGCTGTTGGGTCGGCATAGGCTCTATCCTTATCTATTAGTTTTTGAGCCCACTGCCGGTAAATATCGAGGCGTTCAGATTGACGGTATGGACCATAAGATCCGCCAATATCCGGGCCTTCGTTGTAGTCCAAGCCCAATGCACGCAAACTGTCTATGATATGCTGTTCAGATTCTTCAACGTGTCGGGTACGGTCAGTATCTTCGATGCGTAGCAAGAATTGACCCTTTGCCTGTTTAGCTACAAGCCATGCAAAAAGGGCAGTTCGGACTCCACCGACATGCATAAAACCAGTCGGACTCGGTGCAAACCGTGTTCGTACCATACTTAAAGCTTATCAAACCCTAAACCCTAAACCCTAAACCCTAGACCCTAAACCCTAAACCCTATTTTCTACTGGCCAGTGAACAAGCTGCTAGCCGAGCCAGTAATTGACTGCTCGCCGTTAGGCTTAATCTCGGTCATCACGCCGTTACTGACGCCAACGGCTTTATTGGTCTGGCCGCAAATGAAGCTAGTGGCACCATTCTGAGAGAAGGTTTGTATCTGATTATCGTTGGGGCAGCTTTTTTCGGACAAGACGGCCGGATCGGTTGCGCCAACAGCTTTTTTGGTGACGGTTACAGTGTTCGAGGGATCGGCTTCGGCTTTGAGCTGGATTGTGACAACGCCGTCTTTTTCTTTGGCCGGCGAGGCCACTATATAACCCGGTAGATTTGGTATAGAAGAGTCAACATGAGCTTTAGAAGCTGCTAATCTCATCGACAAAGCTGGTATTTCGTTCCAGGCTATAAAACCAATCAGCGAAATTACAATCACGAAGATAAGGAAAACATTTAGCCATCTTGGCAGTATACCCAGCAATTTAGCTGCTCCACTGTGTTTCTTTCGCCGTGACTGCTTGTGGGCATCAGCTCGAGCTAAAGCCAGATCGAGCAACCTTTCCAGCTTTTGATGTGATGAGGCAACTGCTACACTTGGCATCGGTCGACTTAGTGCCATAGTATCGGATCCCTCTTTTACTCTACTTTTATGGGCACTTGATAGAATGCCAAAGCGTTTAACTTTATGGTGTTTGAAGGTCTGTTTGGCGTGAGCTTCACGCACTGGGCTATGGCCAATTAAGCGTTTTTTCATAAGAGCGGTCGGTTTTTTAGCCTTTTCTTTTGAACGACTAACAATCCGTCGCATCAAAGTCGTAGAATGTTGGGCTTTACGGCGAACATTATGAACAACCCGCTTCGGACGTTGGTTACGTGAAGCGGGTCGGACTTTTGCCATTATTGGCAAACGAACAATGCCGTCCAGGCTAATAAAAGGAGAGGGGCGTTTTAGACGGCTAGCTGTTTTTTTGACCGCACCGATTATTTGGCCGGTGGCCATATCATATTTTTGGCCGTTTACTTCTACGATGCTTGTGTGTTTATGCACTTAGGTTGGCTACCCTCATATATTGGTGAAGAATATTCTACACCGAACAAGTATTTTATGCAACCCGGTAGCGAGCTTTCGCGATTATTCGACTTCACCTGAAAATTTCAGCTCGTCAACATGACTTTCAAGAGTTATAAAAATTTACAGATAAGATAGTCCTGCTGTCGAATAAATAAGCCCATCCAGCGACGAGCTAACGTGAAAGTCTACTACCGGGCAATAGCCGCAGGCAAGCCTGGAAGCCATCGGCTATAATTAAACTCAAATGCTCAACGTTCAATGCTCAAGACTCAATGAATGCTCAAGTAATCAATGCACCTATACATTGAATCATTGCTCCATTGATAATTTATTGATAATTGTAAATTGTAAATTGAAAATTGAGCGCCGGAGGCGCGTCTAATGGATTTTTTAGATCCTAGAAAACGCCGCAAGCACCACATAAGGTTGATGGTTGGTTATGCGCTAATGGCCATCGCTATTTTGCTAACGGCGACTGTTTTGGTGTATTGGGCCTATGGCTACAGCTTTAATACCAAAACCGGTATTGTTGAAAATGGCTTGCTGTTTATCGATTCCAAACCCAATGGAGCCGAGATTTACATAAATGACAAGGATCAAAACTCGACCACTAGTTCTCGGAAAATTATAGTTGCTGGCAGCTATAATTTGACCCTAAAAAAGGAAGGCTACTTAGACTGGCAACGCAAATTAACATTAACCGAGCATAGCGTTTTACGGATTGTTTATCCCTTTCTCTTCCCAAAAGCACCCAAAGCTCAAGCTATCAAAAGCTATGCTATCTCTCCGTCCATAATAAGCCTAAGTCCGGACCGTCGCTGGTTGCTGGTGCTGCCTCAAAATGGTCAGACCTCGCCGGCATTTGAGCTATTTGATACCAGCAAACCAACTCAACCGCCACAGACTGTCAATTTACCCTCACCGGCGTTGAATGGCGCTGGCCGGCCCGGTAGTTCGCTTAGCGTTATTAGCTGGGCCAGCGATAACAATCGTCTGCTATTAAGACATTCATATGATGGTGGGCTGGAATTTATTTTATTAAATCGGTCTGACCCAAACTCCTCGGTAAATTTGAACAGACTGTTTAACATCAGTCCATCTGACGCAAGGCTTTTTAACAGAAAGGCCGATCAAGTATATTTACATCTAGCTGATGGTACGTTGTATCTAGGCGAGGTTGCTCGGGCTAGCCTGCAAGCTCTCACTAGACGAGCTATTACTTATAAACCGCTTGATGATGGTTTGCTTTTATACATTACTGATCAGGATGCGACTGTCGGTCAGGTCTTTGCCAGAATTTTGGATGATGGTAAAACCTATCAATTGACCGTCTTGCCGGCTGGGGCTAGATATATAATTGAGGCGGCACAGTTCCAGTCCCATTGGTACTATGTGGCGGCCAGTGATAAATCAAGCCGCATAAGTATTTATAAAGACCCATTAACTTCCGTCAAAGATCCGGCTCGCGGCAAAGCCCATCCTTTTATTGCGCTTATTAATTCTAATGCCGAAACTGTTTCATTCTCTGATAACTCACAGTTTATCGGCGCCCAAATTGGCAATCGCTTTGCGGTTTTTGATATCGAAAATCAGACTCGATTTCAGTTTAACCTGGAGGCAGCCGGCCAAAAACCACTTAAATGGATGGACGGCCACCGGCTGATTGGCAATATTGCCGGTAACGTTTTTGTAATGGATTTTGATGGGCAAAATCAACATACATTAGTTCCAACTGCTAGCGATGACATTTTTTTTGATCGCGATTACATCCGGTTGTTCAACTTGGTTACTGCCGCTGATGGTAAATTAACTGTCTTGCAAATGACCGACCTGCGCGCCGGAGCCGATTTACCCAAGCAGTAGTTCTTTCGCCAAAGAACCAAAGCCTTACTTTTGTCTGTTCAAAAGTAAGCAAAACCCACCGGGCCAACTGCCTCAACTCGACGTATCCGTTGAATTGAAGACAGGCTCGCTGCGGAACTCCTCGTAATTCAGCCACTGGCTAAATTACTCTTCAAACAGTCCTCGCGCTCAAAGGCGCCTGTTTTCAACAACATCTACTCGGGTCTTGGCAGAGGCCCGGACCCAAGTCAAGTCAACTTGTACGGAATCGTTGTAGTTGCTAGAGCATTCAAGTCTCTTTCAGGATGTATATGCTCAATTATTTTGCAATGATCAGAGCTATTATGATTACCGCCGCATTTTGTAATGGCTGGCATAGAGGTATGCAACATAACTAAAGCGCCACAAAGAGTGCAAGTGATGGGTTTCCAATCATCAAACATAAACTTTTCCCTTCTATGCCACAGATAATCGCAACTAAAATACTTTGTCAAGAACTACGTTTACTAGAAAGAAACTGCAGTCTATTTTGGAATGGCTTTTATCCCTGTAAAACTATTTGGATCTTTGATTGTTCGTACAAATTCGACTCTATAATTATCTGCATTTTCTGATAGCCCCGAAATTTCTATTAACCGATCCTTATCCTCGGTTGCTCCTGATGGATCATCAGTAGAGACAAAGAAATCGATAACTACTCTAGTTGCAGGGTTGAAAGTTACTAATAACTCTATACCTTCTTTTTTGAAAGTATTATCCCACTCATCGAGTCCGAATTGAGACTGTTCTGCCGTTGGGTCTGAACGTGAACCGTCGGCAGGCGCACCAAGAGTTTCTCTGATTTGGTCTATATTTTTTCCGATCAAGGAAGGTATATTAAATACTGGTTGGGGTTTTTGCTGCTTGGGTTTAGCTTCTGACGCTGACTGTTGATTTATTTGAGTATTGGTAGTTTTCTTTCCCCCTCCAACAGCGTTAGCAGCGACAATTACCAAAATAAATAAAACAATAACCCCTAGCCAAATTTTATGGTCTTTAAGCCAATCCATTTATTGCTCTCCTTTATCTCCATTATACTCGAGAAAGATTTGCCCTAAGCCCTAAACCCTACTATCTGGACAGCCAGGACCAGAAGCGAGACCATAAACTTGGCGCATTACTGGGTATTGTTTTTGCCTCGGCCGCCAGATTACCAGCCGGTGCAGCGGCATTAGAAGACGGATCAGGATCGATTTGTTCACCTACCACCACTAAACGATTAAGGCTGGTGCCGGGCGGATCACAAGTTATCAGACTAGCTGTGGCCGGCCGATCGCGCGGCCCCAAGACCGAGATATCATCGGGTTTGACAATCTTCTTTTCGTAAACTTGGTAAGTATAACGTTGACCGTCCTTTTGCAGATAGAAAGTATCGCCGGGCTCCATCCGGCTAAGTAGCACAAAAACAAACTTGTATTTACCCTTATTGAAAATATTGTTCGAAGAATGACCGACAATAACCACGTTACCGTTTTGGCCGGGCCGGGCGCTGTCACCAAGGTTAACCACGCCATCTTCCAGGGCTTTGAGTACAGCATTTTCATCAACCGTTGTGACGTTATAGATGGCCGGAGCCTCGAGATTAATCTTTGGAATAATAATCTTAGGTTCACTACTAACGGCTTGACTGTTACTTATAAGCTGGGTCGTCGAAATGGCTCGACTGGGCTGGATAAACGGCGCAATAAAACGTTCATTAAAAAGACCAAATGACACAATTAAAACAGCAATCACACCAGCGCCTAGACCGACCAAAAGCGAGTGTAATTTTTGTTTTGGCCGCCGGCTAGCGGCTTGCAGTTGATGTCTGACGGTCGATCCAATGCTTTTTGGACGATAGCCGCTTCTTGGCAATCGCTGCGATTTGGAGCCGGCCGCGGCATAAGCTTGGTAATGTTCCCCCTGCCCGTGAGTTTGGTAAAATTCCTGCCAAACCTCGTGTTTCTCCTCATCGGAAAGCTCACGGTAATAGTTGTGCCAGGCATCATGGATTTCGCTTAAAGACTGGCCGGATTTGATTAAGGCTTGGGCATATTGTTGATGAGCTGATAATTTCGGCGGCTGGCCGGGCGTTTTTGGTATTTGAGCTTCAGCTTCTAGATCGGGTTCATGAACGTAAGCCGCCTCGACTTTTTTACGAATTAACTCAATCGCCGCCTCTTTAGATTTATCTCTCGGCTGTGCGTCTTTAGCTCTTTTATTTATACCTACGTCGTCATTCATAGCAAATGATTATTGGTGGGCGAGGTGGGAGTTGAACCCACAATCCCGAAGGAATACGATTTTGAGTCGTACGCGTATGCCAATTCCGCCACTCGCCCGTTCGTCGGAATCGAGGCGTTGACCTCCGTAAACAAGTATAACTTGCTTACTTCGGTCTCAGCTCGCTTCCTCCTCTCAATTTTGCAAAATACTGCGGCAATGCGGAATTTTGCAAAATTGGTCATCCCAACTTAAATTTTAACAGAGAATAATAAGGCGCTTGAAGTTGGTTCAACCGGGATTGACATTTGAACAGAGCTTATGTTTACTGATTAACAGATAGTAGTAGACAGAAAGGACAAAAATAAAAACTAACTTAATACTTTTCTTGAGCGGTGCTATTTCGGCCATGTGCCTTTATATTGCTTATGCTACCCATCACCGTCATAAAAAGGGCAAAAATCACCGTTATTTTTCCGGACTGGTCATTGGCGGTAGCTTCGCTTTGGCCTTAGCAGTCTTTACCGATGCCCTACTATTCCGGCTGAATGGCGAGTCTTTTTATTCTCTGTTACAGACCGGCAGTTATATTCCAGCGGCTGTTTTTCTGGTCGGTGCTCTCCAGGGCGTGGTTTACGAGTATGTCGGCTCATTCAGCTTTGACCTTTGGTATTACCCGACAGTAAGGCACAAACACCTACTCTTCTTGCTACTGCCGTTCTTTTATGCGATTTTTATGATAATTATGCAAAATACCTTCGCCATCTTTAGGTCTGTCGGATTATCTGCCAACTACTCCTTTGTCTTAACAGCCCTAATTCCCTTTGCATTAGTCGAAGGCATTAATTTCTACACCAAAACTTGGATTTATAGGGGAATGTTAAAAGCGCCACTAATACTGGCGCTAGGTTGGTTTATTCTGGCTTACACCTTTGCCCTAGGCTTCAATAAATTCATTCTTAACCCCTTCGGTTTATAGGCATGGATCAAATTTTGTCTAACGGACTGTTCATTCAGTCATTAGGATTAGTTGGACTGGGGTTGTCCTTCATCATCTACCAGCTTAACCACCGGCGACGAATGCTATTTACGGGAATTGTGTCTTCGTTTTTTTGGACGCTGCACTATCTGCTGCTTGGCGCAGTCACTGGCTCAGCAATAAATTTTCTGATATCCGTACGCAACTTTGTTTTTTATAAGGCTGGTAAAAATCGCAGCGTACTCATTCCGTTGATTCTTGCTGCGATTTTTACTTTGGTTGTCGGTCTAACTTGGCAGGGTCCGCGCAGCCTTCTACCGCTCGGCGGCTCGCTTATAGGCACCTTGGCTTTTTGGCAACTTCATCCAAAGCATATCCGCTTGATAGTTATATCTTCATCTTGCCTTTGGCTAACTTACAACATTCTGTCTAAGTCGTATCCTGGCATAATATCTGACGCAACAGTCTTGCTGTCCATTTCCATCGGAATATACCGGTTTGATATTAAAAAATCTAAGAGACTAAACAGAAAGCGGCCGTTGTTAAGGCCTCGAAAGGTTTTTTAGGCTGTTGTAGCCACCAGACGCTAACGTAAGCTGCTAACTCAACCAAGCTGGCAGTCTTTACAGAGGTCGAGCTAAGCTGACCGCCTACGGCTACGATAATTTGATCGGCGTGAAGCGTAACTAAGCTAGCATTCTTATTCTCTGTAAAATCATGAAGTTTATTAACAAATGTCATTAAAGACTCATCATGCTTGATCAAAAGGGGGCTTACTATCTTCTGTAATTTAGTAAAGTCAGTCACTATGACGCTCTGACGTCTTGACGTTAAAGCGTCATGATTAGTTATGAAGTAGTCTAGGCTGTCGCCGGCCAATGTTAGCTGGCCATCGTACTTTTCTATAAATTTTTCTAGCAAAATCGCCGTTTCGGAGTTTTTACCAAAATCGCCGGCTAGCAAAACACCATCTGCCCATTTGGCTTCTTCCAGCATTTGAGCTAAAGCTGCCTGACCAAAACCGCCACTTTTTTCACTCGCCCCGAATTCCACACTCAAGGAGTGTCCCTGTAAATGGGAGAAATATGGTATAACTATCTTTTTTAAGGAGTCGGGTAGCAGTATTCGGCAGGCTCCAATACCAGCCTTAAGAGCCGCATTGTAAGTATTCGTTGGCGTCGCAAAGCTATGCTTATGCCCGCCGATTATCAGCAACTTTCCGGCCCGGGTTTTGGTTTCCGGCCGGCTCCAAAGCACGTCCGTAAAGAGCGCCTGGTCAGATTTTTGTTTCAGCCAATACGTATTTTCCATTTTGCAGCTCTAGTTCGTAGATCATGTTCTTACGCTCCACTACCACCTTCCAGCCTTGACGCTTAGCATATTCGAAAAGTTTGTACTCCGGATTAAAAGCAATTGGCGTCTCGACTGCCTCCAGCATGCTGATATCACTGATGCTGTCGCCAACGGCCAGACTGTCCTGATAATTGGCGTTGTGTTTTTTAACTAACTCGGCTAAAATAGCGTGTTTGCCACCTAAGGGAATGCTGGCGGCACCAGTGAAGCGTTTTTTATCGTGATGGTAATAAGTGCCGACAGCATCGTCAAAACCATAGTAATCGGCAATTTTAGAAACGATTTCGATTTGCGAGTTGGAAATGGCAAACAGTAGATAGCCATCTTTTTTTAATCTGCGGCAGAGGTCTCTAGTATAGGTATAAACCTGATCTTTATATTTCTTAAAGACCGCATCGGTAGCCCGATTAAAATGGGCAACCGATAATTCGAGCAACATTTTTTCGTAAGCCGTAACTAATTGGCGTTCATAAATCTTAAAGGCCTCGGGGTTAGACCGTCTTTTCCATAGCATCCGGGCGTCCTTAACCGCTCGATAGGCTTTAGCATCAATATAACCAAGCTTAACTAGCTCATCGGCCACGGCATGGTAAAGCTGCCATCGTATTAGCGTCCCATCAATATCAAACACCGCAAACGGTTTATGTGCCGCTCGCTGAATCATTTGAAATACTCCAGCAACTGCCCAAATATGATGGTGTATTTTTCCGGATGTTTAAGGTGATCTTCTTCTAAATCTTTGGGGGCAATCCATTTAATTTCAGAAATTTCTTCGGTCTGGATTTTAATTTTTTCGCGCTTGCGATCTACTATAGTTCTAAATAAGGCTAAGGCTCGACTACCGAAAGTACTTTTGAAATAAATAACCTTTTTGGCCACTAAATTAACTCTTTTTATGCCTAATTCTTCATATAATTCCTGATGAGCGGTTTGCTCATAGCTATCACCATATGTAACAGTTCCTGATGCGCCTGGTTCCCACAATCCTGGTTGAATCTTTTTATCAAGTGCCCGTTTAACAATTAATACGTTGCCTGTTTTATCTGTCACCCAAACTAGCGAGATCCGCCAGCGGTCATTATCGCTAACGTGACTACGTTCTTTACTACCAATCATTCGGTCGTTATTATCAACCAAAGTCACCAACTCACCCATGCCTCAATTATAGCTCCTAACTTCTTACTTCTAACTACTGCCTAGAGTGCTAGCTCTAGGCTTATTGGGCAGTGGTCGGAGCCCATGACTTCAGGATGGATAGCGGCGGCTTTGATTTTGAGCCGTAAACTCTTGCTGGCCAAGAAATAATCTATCCGCCAGCCAACGTTCCGGGCGCGGGCGTTAGCCCAATGCGTCCACCAAGTGTAAAAGCCATTCCCCTTATGAAACAATCGGAAGGTATCAATAAAACCGCTGTCGATGTAATTTTGGAAGCCTTCTCGCTCCTGCTTGGTGAAGCCCTTTTTGCCTTCATTTTCTTTGGGGCGAGCCAAGTCTTCTTCAGTATGGGCCACGTTTAAATCACCGCAAAAGACCACCGGTTTTTTCTTTTGTAGTTCTTTAACATAGGCCAAAAAGGCGGGGTCCCAGTGTCCATATTTAAGCGGCAAGCGGCTTAAATCGTCTTTGGCATTGATGGTGTAAACGTTTACCAGCCAAAACTTAGCAAATTCTGCGGCAATAACCCTGCCCTCTTGGGCGGCGTTGCGGGCTTTATGGTCTAAGAGATCATATTTTTCAACCAAATTGTCTGGAAATCCGCTAATGACTTTTAGCGGTTTTAATTTAGTAAAAATGGCAGTACCGGAATAGCCAAGTTTTTCGGCTGAATTCCAATATTCTTCGTAGCCTTCAAAATCGATTTCGGCCTGGCCTTTGAGAGCCTTGGTTTCCTGCAAGCAAAGGATATCTGGCTGATGTTTAGCCATAAATTTTTGTAGCTCGCCCTTTTTAACAACTGCCCGAATACCGTTGACATTCCAGGAATAGAGTTTAATCATTTTTCATTGCCCTTGCCGCTTCTCGATGGCGCCTTGCATAACATCCAAATGCGTATCTATTCATCTCTAACTTCTGACCTTTCTGGCTATGTCTCGTTCTTGCTGGCGGCGTTTGATTGTCTCGCGTTTATCGTAGCGTTTTTTGCCCTTGCCAATAGCTAGGCGCAATTTAATATAACGGCCAGTAGTCAATATCTCTAATGGTATAGCCGATTGGCCGGCTCGGCGGGCGGCTATAATTTTATCTATCTCGGAGCGCTTGGCCAGTAGCTTGCGGCTTCTAATTTGGTCTTGTTCGCTAATTGGCAAGGTTGGGCTGCCCATGATTTGAGCCCCAATCAGCCACAGCTCGCCATCCTTATCTGCGACGTAGGCACCGGCTAATTGGCCATGCTTTAGACGCAGCGCTTTAGTCTCAACGCCGCTTAGTTGCAGACCAACAACGAACTCATCGCCTAATTCATAATCGAACCGCGCCCGGCGGTTAACGATACGGCCAACAGACAGTTTCTTCTTCCTCATAAAGTAATTATATCTCTCTGTTGACCATTTAACATTTTACATTCGACATTTATCATTTATTTTTCATTGATCAACGATCATTGCTAATTCATTAAAATTGAAAATTGCGTGACCTAGTCACGGTCAGCTAGTTTTTGATTATCAATTTCGGCTTTAGCGATTGCTTCTTTAGCGACTTGCCAAACACTGTCATCACCGTGTTTTTCTTTGAGCCAGTACCACCACTCGGCTCCCCACAAATCAAGCGTGCGCATACCGGTGTCAATGCCGTAATTGATTCTGTCTTTAAAGCGCTTGGCATCCATTGACTTATATTGCTCGGTTAACGGCGCTTCCCATAACTCCATGCCTTTCGGCGGCCAGGGTTCGGCTTGCAGTTCATGGACGACCATATCCCGGTCATTAAATAGTTCGCCCCAACCGGCCAAACTGGCATAGAACCACGGCGGCAGAGGGTATTCAAAGTAACGATGCGTGACTATAGCATCCCAAACGCGCTTATAAATCGATATAGCATACTTATCTGGCTTTGGTTCTCCTATCGGGATGCCAATCCAGTTATCGCTGCGGCTGACGATAACCTCGTGGTTGGGGTCCCAGCTTTTGACCATTTTGTATTCCTCGATTAACCGTTGACGGTCAAAATCTGTGCACTTGCCAAAGACCTTCATAAAAAATTCATTTTCCAGCTCGTAGCCCTGCAGAGCCGGGTTATTTTTGTATCTATCAACCACTGCCTCCATATAAGCGTAGAGTTTTGGCTGCCAGAAGTCTTTACTTTGATTTTTCGCCCAGTCCGGCTCATGGCATTCCGGCCAGCGCGGCTGACGCAATCCGATAGCCAGTGATACATCAGCGCCATATTTATTGGCCAGTTCAAATTGCCAATCTAGATCAGAAAAGTCGTACTTACCCTGTTGGGATTCAATATTCTTCCAATAACTAACTAGGCGGACCTGTTTGAGGTTTAAGTCGGCCAGCATGGCCTCGAGGGTCTGCTTGGGGTCAAGGCTAAAATTGCGGGCGTAATCAGCAATAAAACTAGCGCCAAGTGTTAGTGGCTGATTAGCGTGTTTATTGATGTACCACTGGGCTACGCTATAACTGGCGACCGAAAAAGCTACAAAGACCGCTATCAAAAGACTGCCAGCTTTACGCCAGACTGAACCGCTCCAAATTAAGTGCCTAGCTTTGGCAATTGCTATCTTGAGATTGTAGATAAAACCTTTTTGACCATCGAATTTAACAAGCTTATGCTTAACTGGATTTGACATCTGTTGATATGCTAGTATTAGTTGCCTACATTTTTGTTCAAAATGATAAAGCTTAGCCTAATTATACCAGTTTACAACGAGGAAAAATGCCTGGCTGATTGTCTTGATTCAATTGCTGCTCAAACTGTTATGCCAGATGAGGTGATTGTGGTTGATAACGGTTCAACCGATGGTTCTGCCGAAATTGCTCGAGATTACCCTTTTGTTAAGCTGATTAAACAGTCAAAGCGCGGCACTGTTTATGCACGTAACTTGGGTTTCGATACAGCGAAAAGCATATTAATAGGCCGGATTGATGCCGACACTATTCTAGCCAAAGATTGGGTAGAAAGTGTTAAAGACAGCTATGTTGATGTTGGCCAACCTAAGCTATATGCCGCCACCTCGGCTTCGCACTTTCGTAATCGTCTAGCGGTCTTTTGGTATGTCATGCATCGATTAACTTATTTCTGGCCCAGCCGATGGCTTCTTGGCCACTCCACTCTGGTTGGTTCGAATATGATCTTAACCAAGCAGCTTTGGCAAAGAGTTAGATATGATGTTTGTCAGCGGACTGATCTGCACGAAGATATGGATTTGGCTTATCATGCCTGCAAAGTTGGCGCTCAAATTGAATTCTTTAAATATTACAAAGCTTCGGTTTTGGCGCGAAAGATGATGAGCCGTGTTTTTTCCTACCCTTTGATGATGCTCAAAATCAAGTTTTTAAATCACTAATTTTTTTGTTTTTTAGCCAGCGGTAAGCCAGCCAAACACTGGCGATAAAGACAAGCCAACCAAAAAGAAAGGCCCAGCCGTTGCAACCTTGACTGCCAAGGAAGCGGTCAATGTTTATCAGTTTATCGGGGTTCATATCAGATAGCTTTTGGGCGTGGATAGCACCGATGGTCGAACTTATAAAATGGACATAACCCCAAAAGCCCATGGCCAGTAGAAAAGCAATGCCAATTCGCTTTATTGGTAGTTGTTTGATGGAAATCGCATCATTAATAATTATTGTAGCGGGTTGGTTTGCTTGTAACCATTAGCTTCGATTTTAACTTGGCAGGCTGACCACAAACCCTTGCCGATGTCTTTGGCCATCCGTTCAAGTTGTTTGAATTGTTCGACTTTGGAAAATGGGAAGAGAGTGTAAGCAAAGCCGTAGCCTTCGGCAATAATTTTTTCTTCTAGTAACGCTCCATCCTCTAAATAAATATATCTAAGCAGTCGGTCGTAACGGTCGCGGTTAGTTTCTTGCGGGTCGGCTTCCAGTCGAACCTTTTTGCCTCCAATAAGTTGCGTTGTATAGTCGGTGGCCGCCTGTCCATAGCATTGGACTGGTGTATTTGGTTTGTGAGTTTCCGGTGTGTCGACGCCTATCATCCTGATAGTCTCAATCCGGCCATTCATGTCGACATCTATGGTATCGCCGTCGGCCACCCTGACTACCTTATAAAGACCTGGCTGATTGCGGACTAAGGTTTGTTCGTGCCCAGTTAATTTAAATGCCGTCCAGATAGCTAAAAATATCAAGCTAGTAAAAACCATCCACCAAAACCATAACCGCTGTCTTTGATTGTTTTCTATCATCGCAGCGATTATATAAAAAAATACCGCTTGTAACACAAGCGGTATTAAAAAGCCGCAAGAGGG
>Ga0155636_124_pt1 | contig 15920 bp, 16 predicted proteins | sample RifCSPhighO2_12_FD_107293 | JGI IMG/M metagenome (GOLD analysis project Ga0155636, IMG submission 107293) | Candidatus Saccharibacteria bacterium RIFCSPHIGHO2_12_FULL_47_16b | reverse complement strand
AATCCGGCAGATGCAGTCTGTCGAATTGAGCAAGCAGACCATTTCTAGTTTCTGGAGTTGCCACACGGGCAGGGGAGTCCATACTTATATTTTAACCTATCAATTATATTCGGCTTTTACCGAATCAATGCATTTTTACCACAAAAACATAAAAAAGAAAATTGCTCATGCTTAAAATCTTTTCCCCAAAAACGCAACCTTCATCTACCCCCCAACCCCTCTTCAACGCTTCAAACCCTGCCCATTAACAAAACTATGCTATCGCACAATTCTTTCACGCTTATGCAACAGAAACTATGCTATCGCATATTTCTGTCACTGTTACCGGCAGAACAGGTAACTTAAGAGAGTAAGGCCACAGATGGCTTGAGCAGATTTACGAACCTTTTACTTAAAATATCAGGCTTATCTATGTAGTTAGTTTCTAGGTAAGTTATAAAATTCGTGAATTTGTAATGTAGAGCCACCACTTCAATTTCTTCGTGGCAGTGAAAGGGATGAATCCAAACACTCCGCTGGAGTGGTTGAAAGCCAAGCTTGTTTAATTTGGCTGTCAGCGCGTTCCGGCCAGTCTTATTTTCCTCTGGAATATCAAAAACCACGAGCCGCCATTTGCCATCCCATTTTGCCGGCCGCTTTATGCGCAAGTCGTTGAACTCAGATCGGGCTAGCCGTTGCCGACCCTTTTCGGTAATCGTAATGCCGTGTTCATAACTTCCAACTAGCTCTGCGCGCTTCATGTAATTTACGATGCGTCTAAACTCACGCTGGCGGTCTTTCTCGTCCAAATGGTCCATCAATATGTTGAAGGGCTTTTCGAGACCGATCGAAAGGCCTGGAACAAGTAGCGAAGCTGCTATGTAACTTCCACCTGCCATGTAACGCAGCAGCCCGTCAACAATCCTAGCTGTGGCCTCTCTTTTTTCACTTCGGTTTTCCACGATGTCTATTCTATGCTATAGCACAAAATCGCTAAGATTGTTAACAGATATGTACGATAGCATATTTTTGTGACTGTTTATGACAATTTTTAGTAGGCGCATATCTTAAAGTTGTTGTAGTTTTTTGAAAAATAAAATGCTGTTGCTTGACAGTTGCAACAGTCAGAATAAACTGAATATTACAAAAGAGGGTTGTCTTAGTGAAACGCGGGACCGTAATCGCACTCATAATTTTACTCCTGGCGGGAGGCGTTGCAGCCGGCTGGTATTTTTGGGACAAAAACTATAATCAGCCAACCACAAATAATACCCAAACTAATAAACAAACCGATCCGTCCGAAGGAGGTAAGTACCTCTACATCAAAGAGTGGAGTGTTCGCTTTAAGCTTCCGGACAGCCTAAGAAGCGATATTTATTATGTAATTGAGACACTTAGATCGGAAAGTGGTACAGCTGTGGATTCAGAAGCTGCACGCCTCGCATCACATAGTCTTGATAATTTGCCAGGGTCGAATTGTAAATTGATCATTAATGAGCAGAAAAGCGTCTACGGTGGAATGCAATTAACAATCTCAAGGTCAAAAGACAAGCTCGCTAGCGATGTTCTGCCTTCATATACAGATGCGAATAGGCAATTAGGCGATGGTTATTACTATAGTCTCTCATATGGTCATGCTTCGTGTGCCGATTCTCCTGAAGCCGAGCAACGCCAAATTGAGATCATACAGCAACTCATAGAGCCATTTAAAAAAATGGAGGTTGCTGTCTAATTAAAGCTTTTGGGTGGGAGAAAAGGATCAAAATGCGTACCACCTTCGAAGCAAAAGCAAATCTACTAAGCAATATTAATGATAGATTGAGGGGAACAGCCGGCAAGATGGCCCTAATGGGTGCCATGGGTTTGGGGCTACTTGCTTTTCCTGGTAAAGCCAACTCAACAAGCGTTGATGGTTATCCTTGGAATGATGCAGCAGCTATTCCTATGCCACCAGCAATGGATACAATCACTTGGGGCTACACTGATAAAACAACCTGTGATAACAAAAGTTCTGAATTTGACTGTAGATCGACTACTTTAGGCGACAATCCAAAATGGATTTTCAGGGATCAGTGGGGCTATGATCTTAAAAATTGCACTTCTTATGTTGCTTGGCGTGTCGCAATGGAATTTGGAAAAAGTGTTTCCGGGTGGGGTAATGCAGATACATGGGATACCGGGGCTGCTAATGCGGGATACACAGTTGATAGTACACCCGAACCTGGAGATATAGCTCAGTGGGACAAAATGCATGTAGCTTTTGTGGAATCTGTAAATCCAGACGGAACTGTTAATGTCTCACAATATAACAAAGCTTTAAAAGGTGAACCAAGTACAGAAAATAACGTTAAAGCGGATCATTACATTGATATCAACGGTACTGGTATGGGACTCAATGGTGAGATAATTTCGTCTCCAACTCCGGGTGGTTCGGGCACGCCGGGTGTGGGGACGGAGGGCTATGGTAGATATATGCTCAACCATGTTGGCACTATGACTCCAGGTGTTTTTAATCCCGGGATTCCGTCATTTGATTTGAAAAATACTAACACTGGCGGAAATCATGATTGGACATTTGCCTATGGTAATAGATATGAAGACGTTGTTCCGCTGGCCTGTGACTGGGATGGCGACGGCGATGATACCGTGGCTCTACATAGAAAAGGCCTCGCCCGTTTTGAAATAAACAATAATAATGGCAGCGGCTGGGCGACCTGGAGTGTTCCATTCGGCGACATTGGCGACAAGCCATTTTGCGGAGACTGGGATGGTGATGGCAGGGATTGGATTGGTGTGCGCAAGCCATGGGGCAGGTGGGATCTTTTGAACCATAACGGCAGTGTCTATAGCTTTAACTTTGGCAATACTGAGGATCAGGGAGTGACGGGCGACTGGAACTGTGACGGCAGGGACACCGTTGGGGTCCGTAGAGATGCGCTGGCCACATTCGACTTAAGAAACTCCAATTCTACCGGGCCGCTGGATAGAACCTTTGAATTCGGCAATCGATACTCCGGCTACAAAGCAGTGTCGGGCGACTTCGATGGCAACTGCTATGACTCGGTTGGATTGGTTGATACCAGCAGAATGGTCTACTGGCTAAAGAATGCCAACAGTACGGGCGTGCATGACTACTATTTTGGCTACGGCAATCCTGGAGCTAAAGTGGTCTTTGGTGATTTCGATGGGCGTTAGCCGGTTTTGGGAGGGCTGGGTAGGTAAGGTTCGAATTGTTCAGCCGAGCAGGGGCTAGCCCAACCGGCGCCGTGACTATTATAGTCCCAGAGGACAATGCAGCCATTAGGCAGTGTTAACCATTCACCGCCGCTGTGGCTGTTGGTGCAGTCGCCCCATTTATTTTCAAGGTTATAAATTGTGCAAATCGGTGCGCCTGGGACGGAAGACGGTTTTATCTTAGCTTTGTCAATGTCCGTAGCGGCTTCTATCCCGAATATTGTGCCAAGGGCGATGGCGGCGGCTACCCCGAAGTATGTAATAAGACCTAACTCACCTACGGGCTCTCTACTTAGTCTCATGAAAATTATTTATACTCTTTTTTCAAAAATAAGCAAAATTGACTATTGCAATAGCGTGCGCTTGGGGGTATAAAAAGCTTATGATAAGTCCACAGGAGTTCTCGCCTCCTGGCGGCGAACGAGAAGAAAGACATCGACAAATTAACGATTTATCCGGTTCACTCGGAAGTCTTCAGTTGTCCGGAGTTGAGCTACCTTACCCAAATGGCTACGAACCTAATTCCACACGAGTATATGGTTTGAAGAAGGCTAAAATAGGCGATGCTTTAGGGCCATTTGCCAAAGAAGCTGATTTTCAAGCCTACAAACCAAAAGCCGAAGAGCCAAATAACGAAATTTAACACTAGGCATTTCTGGTGCGGTGGCGGGTACCAGACGGTTCCCGCCGGTGGAATTTGGCGTGGACTTCTTTGAGATGGGGGTCGGTGACGTGGGTATAGATTTGGGTGGTGGCGATGTTTGAGTGACCAAGCATAGCCTGAACTGAGCGTAGATCGGCGCCGTTCATTAATAAATCGGTGGCGAATGAATGGCGCAGGGTATGCGGGCTGACATGTTTGGTAATGCCAGCTTTGAGGGCGTAGCTTTGGATCATCCGCTGAACGGAGCGGGCGGTTAAGCGCAGGAAATCGCCGGATAAATCGGCTTTTTTACTGCCGCTATAACGAACAAATAACGGTTTGGAATTATCCTGGCGCTTTTCCAAATAACGGTTAATCCAATCGGCGGCGTCCTCGCTAATAAAAATCGGCCGGTCTTTTTGGCCTTTGCCGCGCACCATGAACTCGCGACGTTTAAGATTGATGTGGTCGCGGTCGAGGTTAACCAGCTCGGAAACACGCAGGCCGCTGGAGAATAAAAGCTCGATGATAGCCCGATCACGCAGGCCAGCCAGTTTTGATGTATCGGACTGTGAGGCCAACCTATCTAGCTCCTCGGGCGTTAAAAAGGTGACTTGCGGCCGGGTAGTGCGAGCCAGCTCAATTTTGTCGGCCGAGAGAGCCGGGATGCCGCGCCGGGCACAGAAGCGCAAGAAGCTACGCAGAGCAATCAGATGATAATTTTGGGTTACTTTACCCAATTCATCAGAGGTATTGGTGCCTAGCCGGTTAAGCCACAGCCGCCATTTGCGGATCAGCTCAACATCAATGTCTTTAAGCTTAATATCGCCGGCAAAATCACTTAGACGGGTTAGGTAGTGGCTGTAATTTTCGATAGTTTTAGCCGAGCGATTCTGCTCCAGCTCCATGTATTCCAGGAATTTTTCAATTGCTTCATCATACTGCATGAAATTGCTCCTGATTGCTTGGTCGCTTGCCCAGCTCTAATTCCCGAGCGTAGAAGAGAATGAATAATTCTATTTCCCCGCACAGTTTGCAGGCGTTTTCGTAATCTGATTGCAGGCTACTCTCACCCTGAAAATATGCGGGGCAGGCGGAGCATCGAGAATTACGGCTGCGGTATTGCATTTTTGTTTGCTGCTTTCCAGGGGAAGTATAACATAAGCGCGTCGTACAATATAAATAGTGAGTAGGGATTAGGGTGTAGGGAATAGGAAAAGAAAACTACTCACTACTCTCTATCCACTAATCCCTACATTTGAGCAAGTCTGTTGTTCAAATTGAAACTAAGTTCTATATCTGTTATGCTAACTTACAAATAAGGAAATATCATGGAAAGAACATTGGTACTTTTGAAACCCGATTCGGTCCAGCGTGGCCTGGTTGGCGAAATAATTACGCGCTTTGAACGGGCCGGCCTAAAAGTTGTCGGCATGAAAATGATCCATCCGGATGAGGACTATTATCATCATCACTACGAAACTATCAGTGGATTGAAATCCCGATTAGGCGAGGCCGCCTTTAGACGCAACACCGAGTTTATGGTTAGCGGACCGGTTATTGCCGTAGTGCTAGAAGGCGTCGAAGCCATAGCCTTAGTCCGCAAAATGGTTGGCGATACCGAGCCGAAGACGGCTGCGCCGGGCACCATCAGAGGTGATTATGCCCATATGAGTGTTGACCATGCTAATGCCAAAGACAGCGGTCTGCCAAATCTGATTCACGCCTCGGGTGACAAAAAAGAAGCCGAGGAAGAGATTACCCACTGGTTTTCCGAAACCGAATTATTTGACTACAAAACCACCAACCAACATCTGACCCAATAATTTCAAAATAAAGGTAAAATTGAACCTGCGCCCCTGTAGTTCAATGGACCCCGCACCTTTTCAAGACGTTTCGCAATCTGATTGCAGACTGCTACACTCTGAAAAGGTAAGGGGCAAGTAAAATAAGTTCCGCCTGCCCCGGACTAATGCCCCTATAGCTCAATGGATAGAGTAATTCCGTCCTAAGGAAAAGATCTACGTTCGAATCGTAGTAGGGGCACCATAATTAAGGCATTGGTGCGCGGGTCCTAAGGAAAAGCTAGAGGTTCGAATCCTCTCGGAGGCACCACGCCGAAACCCTGTCCCCTAGACCCTATCCCCTATATAATTATAGCCATGACTAAAAAACCGGCGGCTAAATCCGAAGCAAAAGAAACAGTCGAAAAACCCAAGGTTTTTAAGGAACAATTTGAGGACGAAGAGGTCTTGCTGGTCTTTAAAAAACATCCGATTACTATGCGCAAAGGCCTGATTTTGGCCTCGCTTGGCTTGCTGGCCGGTATGATTCCGGCGCTTATCAAACCAACTTACGGCTGGTTTTTTGGCGGACTTGGTCTAGGTTTTGCGTTGGCAATAATACTGATTTTTCCGTGGTGGGTGCGCTGGTACTTTAGCGTCTACATCATGACCGACAGGCGCTTTATTCAACAAACCCGCAGCCTGCTGCAAATTAATGTAGTGGATATCTCATTAGAGCAAATCCAGATGATAAATTATCAGATTGTTGGTCTGGAACAGACGCTGCTGCACTATGGTACGATAATTGTACAAACGTACGTGGGCGACTTGGTGATACATGAAGTGCACCACCCGGAAAAAGTCCAAAAAGAGATGGTGCATATACTGCGGGATTTGGGCATTCACGCCAGTGTTAGACCGGGTACGGAAGACCAGCAGCGCATAATTGAATCATGAAGGAACAATTTACAGTTTACAATTTACCGTTTACAGTGCGTTTACAGTTTTCAGTTTACAATTTTCAATTGGTTAAAATTGGTGGAGGTAGAAGATAGTTAAATTTTTCAAAAAACGCCTCCGCAAAGTTAAGAAGGTTAGGGAAAAGGTCACCGATGTGGTGACCGAAAAAGCGGCCGGCTTAAAACCGACGGTCAAACCGGAAGAGCCAATATCTCTAGACAAAGTGCCCAAAATTACGGCCGAGAGCATTACCGAACATCGCGAGGAAGTTCTATCCGGCGCCCGCAAGTTTATCTACCCGCTGCAGCACTCCAAACACCGCGTGGTGGTGATAACCAGCCTCATCACGGCTGTCGCCCTGATTGCATTTGCGGTTTACTCGTCATTAGCGCTGTATAAGCTTTATCACTACAACTCTTTTCTTTACCGCGTTACCCAAGTCATACCTTTTCCGATAGCCAAAAGCGGCTCGGCCTTTATTGAATACGAAAATTATTTGTTTGAGCTGCGCCGCTACATTCACTACTACCAGACTCAGCAACAGAATAAATTTGGCGGTCAGGCTCAGATAGATACTTACCGCAAACAGGCTCTGGATAAGGTGATAAACAACGCTTTGATTAAACAGTTAGCCAAGCAAAATGATGTTAGCGTTTCCGATAAAGAAGTTGACGGGCGGATTGCCATTGTCCGCGACCAGAATCGTCTAGGCGCCAATAATAAAGTTTTTGCCGATGTGCTGCGCGACTATTGGGGCTGGTCGGTGGCCGATTTTAAGCGCGACCTTAAGAATCAAATGTTAGCCCAGAAGGTTGAGGCTAAGCTGGACAGCCAAGCCCAAGCCCAAGCTGCTGCCATCTTTAAGAGGCTGCAAGAGGGAGCTGATTTTGCGGCGGTGGCTAAGGATAACAGTGCCGATCCCGCCGCCAAGGATAACGGCGGCGATTACGGTTTTGCCATTACTAAGTCCAATCCAAATGTGCCGCCAGAAGCTATCAATGAACTGTTTAAGCTAGCTCCAGGCACTTATTCTGCGCCTTTTCTGGCTAGCCGGTTGGACGTTAATCACCCCGATACATTGGAAATTGTCAGGTCACTAACCAACGACGGTACCACCGTTACAGGCCAACACATTTCGATTAACCTCAAAGACATTTCGGTCTACACCGAAGAACTCAAAAAGAAACAGCCTGTCCGCAACTACGTTCGTTTTTAGTCAAGCAAGAACAAGCAGGTAGTAATAATCGATAGCAACTAACTTAGGTCTGTCGGCGGTAATTAAACATGGCCTCATAGACGTGAGCTAGCAAAATATCATAGCGTCGGCGTTCCAATTTATCGGCTGGTGTTTTGCCATGGGCTAGTCTGACACGCTCAAATATTGGTTCAATGTACCCAGCCAATTGGTCGGCATTATTAGCTGAAGATCCATTTCGATTAGCGCTCAAAATCTCACGAACCCAGATGTGGGTGGCGACATGGTCGTGGACTTCCCATAATCCACTGGTGCCAGCTAAAGAACTGGCTATGTGGAGACCGCCTGCAATTCCCACCATACCGGGCTCTATACTAATGCGTTTAGGATCGAAACTGTTCGGCTCCATAGTCTGGGTTAGCCAATTTATCTTAGCCAAGACAAAAGCTGCAAATCTGCCTAACTCCGGAGGAACTGGGCCGCCAAGCGTCTCTGCGTCCGTGTCTTTTGGTTCCCAAGCACTCGGGTGCAGACCTCGATTTGTTATTAAGCAGGAGACTCGTGATGGAGTATCGGGATCAAGTGGACTATATATTGGCAAGTGTGCGTCCCTAGCGATTACACCCGCTAAGGCAATTTCTGCTACGTCTCGGTAACGTTCATGTAAACTGCTGCCAGGCAAAAGCAAGTTTAGTGCACCTTCCAAATTATAAAAGGCGTCTCTTGCGAGGTCTGGTTTGCGTTCCACCACTTGAGCTAAAGTTGCTCCAACCATTTCCATAACTCTACCATATTTATCTAAATATTCAAGAGACAAAAAAACTAAAAATTTAAAGCAGACTTTGCCTTTTTACCTCTGTTTCTGCTAAACTTACATCTGTTCTGGGCTCGTAGTGTAGTGGCCTAACACGCCTCCCTGTCACGGAGGAGATCGCCGGTTCAAATCCGGTCGGGCCCGCCATGAAAAGTGAGTCACCTTTTTGGTGGCTCATTTTTCATTGTTGGTCCCAGCGATTTGAAACGGCAACGAGCAAGCAAAGCGAGCGGGCCGGTTAACTCTGCGCGGTAGCCAGAGCGCTATACCGTCAGCCCTCGTCTTGTAATAATACCTAAATTATGGTATTATTTTTTTATGGCATATTTCACTCATTTAACTGGGAATTATGAGGCCGAGATGAAACGTATAGAAGGCCGCCGACAAGCCATAATTGATCGTACTAGGAGGTTCGAGCCAGCCGATTTGGATCAGTTATTGGCCGAAAGTGAAGATGGGTATGTATTTCTTGACCTCGAGTGGGTAGAAGTGCCTAGCCCATGGCAGTCAGAGGATGGTGTAAGTACTGTAAATGTTCGACCGGTAATAGCGTGTGGCAAGGGAAGTGAAGAGGGCGCTCGGGAAAAACACCGCTTCGATAAAGGTGTTTATCAACTAATTCTAGATGGTCGTCTGACTTCAGACGGTAAAGAATTACTTTTAGGCGGTTTAACCTTCTTTTGTAAGGATGGAAAATTTAAATACGAACCCGAATTACAAATGCACTTCGATAATGCAAATCCAATAGGCAATGTGAGATGGGATAGTGCTGACGCCGAGCTATTTTTAAAGCTTGCAGAATTAGCCTTAGATGCCCAGCCACATTAACGATAAAGTCATGATTAGGATACTTTGGTGCCGGGTCTAAGCTTTGACGACGGCTAGGGGGATAAGTTTGTGGAGCGGTTTGGCTAAATCAGCTTGAAGCTTGATAACACGGTCAATGTCTTTATAGGCCATCGGCAGTTCGTCGTACTGGCCGTGCCGCACATGGTAAACGACTTTTTCCATAGATTTAATGGCCTCTTCGTGGCTAAAGCGGCGTTTGGCCTCACGGCGGCCAATCGTCCGTCCGGCACCGTGCGAGCAGCTGTTAAAAGATTCAGCCGGCTTTAAGCCCTGGCAAATATAACTGGCCGAACCCATGGAACCTGGAATAGAAAGTAAACCTTCGGCCTTAACCGCACCTTTACGATGAACCAGCAGATTTTGGCCATGGTGTTTCTCGGGCGCCGCAAAGTTGTGATGAATATCAAATTGCTCCTCAATTTTGACTGGCAAGCCGCAAACGGCGAAGGCCGCGATTATCCGCTCGAGCATCAGCTGCCGGCTGGCTTCGGCAAACTTTAGGCAATAGTTCATCGCGGCTAAGTACATCTGATATTCCGGCTTGCTCTTTGGAATGAAGGCTAAATCACGATCTGGCAAATCAGCTTTGTTGCCGGTATATTTAAGGGCGATTTTGTGGTAATAATCGGCTACCCGCTTGCCTAAATTACGCGAGCCGCTATGAATCATCAACCAAATTTGGCCGGTTTCATCGGCTTGGACTTCAATAAAATGATTGCCACCGCCAAGCGTGCCAATTTGTTTATCGGCCGAAGGTAGTTGTGGTCTTATGATCGGATCGTCGGTCGGTGTTTTGAGGTAAGGATGAGCTTGGCTTTTGCCGTGGTGCCTGAAGCCTACCGGAATTAATTTATGAATTTGCAAGCGGATTTCCTCCAGTTTTGGCCGGCTTAAGCTTTCGGTATTAAGGTTTGTTCGAGCGGCCAGAACGCCACAACCAATATCCACGCCGACGGCATTAGGAATAACACCGCCAACCGTACTAACCACGCCACCAATCGGCATGCCATAACCGATATGGAAATCCGGCATCAGGGCAATCCACTGGCGGGCCAACGGGTGATTGGCCAAATTTATAGCTTGGGCAATGGCCTCGTCATAACCGACCAGATCCTTGGCTTCAGCCCAAATTTTTAGAGGCAGCTTAGCCTTTTTAACGATTATCATAACAACCTAAACTCCCAACAATTTAATAATAGTCCTATTGCAGCCTTTGCACAGGTAGGAATCTAACTAAACGACTAATTAGTAGAGGAAACTCGGGTGCCGATAGCTTGGCCTTCGATAATCTTTAGTAAGTTGCCGGGAATCAGGTTGAAGACCACAATCGGCATGTGGTTATCCATGGCCAGAGATATGGCGGCATTATCCATAACGTTGATGTCGGGGTTTTTGAGGGCATCGGAATGGGTCAGGGCTTCGTACATTTTGGCGTCGGCATGTTTGGTCGGGTCTTTATCATAAACGCCGTCAACTTTAGTAGCTTTAAGCGTCACATTGCATTTGAGGTCCAGGGCAGCGTTGACGGCTGCTGTATCAGTGGTGAAGTAGGGGTTACCGGTACCGCCGGCGATAATAACCACCCGGCCTTTTTCCATGTGGCGCAGCGCCCGGCGGCGGATGTAAGGTTCGGCGGCGCCTTCAACCCGCAGTTTGCTAAGTAGTCTGGCTACTTGGTCGTTGTTTTCCAGTGCTTCCACCAAAGCCATGCCATTGATGACGGTGGCTAACATGCCCATATAATCACCAGTCGAGCGGTCCACACCTTTACCGGCAATTGAGGCGCCGCGCATAAAGTTGCCAGCACCGACGACGATGGCAATCTCGGCCTTGGTTTTATCGATGACTGACTTTAATTCTTTGGCTAAATTGTTGACAAAATTAGGATCAATACCGTGTTCGCGGCCACCAGCAAACTGTTCGCCGGATAACTTTAGAAGCACCCGTTTAAACTTCATTAACCTAAATATTAACGCTTTTTATCGGTAATCGCCAGTGGATAACTTATGGTGCGAGTGACGGGAATTGAACCCGTATCTCCAGCTTGGGAAGCTGGCATACTGCCACTGTACTACACTCGCTCGGTGTTCAGTGGAGCCACCTCGGGGATTCGAACCCCGGACCCCCGCTTTACGAAAGCGATGCTCTAGCCAGCTGAGCTAAGGTGGCGGCTGATATGAGTATAAGTTATTATAAACTAGACCCTAGGCCCTAAACCCTATAACCTATTTTTAGATGGAGCCAACGAGGAGATTTTTTCATGACCGGCTGGTACTGCTGCTAACAGCAGTTATCGCCGTTATGCTAGTGGTTGGCGTAAGCCTAATTCTTTTCCGCTTTGATGTTTCCAAAAACCCAACCACCATTGTGGCTTGGCGGCCGAACGTTAGTGGTGCCAGCTACCAAAGTGGTAAACCAATTGATATTTATGCCATGGCTGTATTTATGGCATTAACAGCTTTGGCGGCCATAGTTTTAGGCGCCCGTACTTATCAAATCAAACACTATATTGCCATTTTTGTACTGGGTTCTAGTTTGCTGCTACTTGTTCTAACGACTATCGTAGCCAACGCTTTGATTTCACTGCAATGAGATCGATTGAAATCCCCCAGCCGGAGGAAAAATCGTCCGCCTACCGTTTTTTTGAGATACTGCCGGGTGTTCTAACCTGGCTAATCCTAACTGCCCCTGTCTGGTTAAGCTTAATCAGCCCCAAACTTGCCGCCTATTTCATAATGAGCTTTTTACTTTTATGGTTCTCTCGGGCTATCGGCATCAACATCCGGAGTTACCAGGGCTGGCGGACCATGAACGAGCACAAGAAGATAAATTGGCCCAGCTTAAATCACGATTTGGAGATTTTGGCGCCATTGTCGCACGACGCGCCAAGGTGGCACGAACAGAACATCAAGCGAGTGTCGGCTCATATTTTGCCGCCCAAAAGGATAAAGCCGAGTGATGTTTATCATGCTGTTATCATCTGCTTTTGGAATGAGTCTTATGAAGTGTTGGAACCAACCGTTAAATCGGTAGTTGATGCCAATTACGACTCCAAAAAAATGATTTTAATCCTAGCCTATGAGCAACGCGGTGGTCCGGAAGTCCAGGCGACGGCCGAGACGCTAATCAAGAAGTACGGCAAGCATTTTTATCAGGCCGGGACGGTAATGCACCCTTGGCCAATGATTGGTGAGGTTATTGGTAAGGGCGGTAATGCTACTTTTGCCGCCCGCCATTTACAGAAATTCCTGGCTCGAAAAAACATTGACCCCTTGGATGTTTTAGTAACCACGCTTGATGCTGATAACCGGCCAGATAAAGAGTATTTTGGCGCTTTAACCTATACCTACTGTTCGACCGAAGAACCGCTGTATGCTTCATATCAACCAATACCGATGTTTTTAAACAACATCTGGGATGCGCCGGCGCCCATGCGGGTGATTGCCACCGGTAACTCCTTATGGAATCTGGTTTTGAGCCTCCGACCACACCTCCTGCGTAACTTCTCATCCCACGCTCAACCAATGGCTGCGCTTATTGACACTGATTTTTGGAGCACCCGGACGATTGTGGAAGATGGTCATCAGTTTTGGCGGACGTGGTTTCGCTATGACGGTCGTCACGATGTTTACCCGATTTATGTGCCAATCTATCAGGACGCCGTTTTAACCGATAAGTATATCAAGACGCTTAAGGCTCAATTTATTCAAGTCCGGCGCTGGGCCTGGGGCGCCTCGGACATCGCTTATGTGGCCTATCAGGGGTTTTTAAAGAAGAATAAAATACCAAAATGGAAGGTGATGAGTAAATTTTTCCGCCTGCTGGAAGGGCACTTAAGCTGGTCAACCGCACCCTTGATTTTGTTGCTATCGGCCTTGATTCCTTTCTTTTTGTACAATGCTGCCAGCGGACAAGTTGGCTATCTGGCCAACCAACTGCCGCAGCTAGCCAGCCGGTTGCAAACAGTGGCTATGGTTGGCATCTTAACCTCGCTTTTTATCAGTATGAAAAGTTTGCCGCCCAAGCCAGAGCGATATAAGCGGCGGCGCAGCTTTTGGATGCTAGTGCAATGGGTTTATCTGCCGTTGACCTCTATTATTTACAGCTCCTGCGCAGCGATTTACGCCCAAACCCGGCTGATGTTTGGCTGGTATCTAGGTTTTATTGTGACGGAGAAGGCAGTTAAAAAGTAGGGACTAGGGTATAGGGCTTAGGGAAGAGACTAGACCCTCGACCCTAGCCCCTCAACCCTTTTTGCAAAGACTCGTGTTCGGCGGCGTAGCGCAGATAGGCCCGCTTATTAAAGCGTTTTAAGACCTTGGCGGTTTCGACACTAATTTGGCGCGGTTCAAACAGCGGTGAAGTCGACAATTTAAGGAGATGGCGAATGACAGTTTTGGTGATTTCGCGGGCTTCAATATAGCAGTTCTTGCGGTCTTGGAGGGCAAGTAAGATATCAGTGTAAAGAAAATCGGCTAGAAAGGGCGTATAAACGCCACTTTGGCTCACCATAAGCGTTGAGGCCAAATCTGGGCTTTCTTGGGTGGTAAAGACAGCTAAACACCTCTGACAGCGCCGACGTCGCCAAACGCTGTTACCTTTGTGCTGTTTGCGGCTGTTAAAAACCCGCGTTTTGCCGCCACAATACAAACAGACCATGCCTTTTACCGTTTTCTGTTTACAGTTTTCATTGCGTTTTCCGTGATCTATTATCTGTTTTCACTGTAAATGGTAAACCGTAAACTTACAGTGAATGGTAAACGGTGAACAGAGCACGGCTTTATACTTAACCATGACAACATATTGTCATAACCCTATTAAAAATGCTAGTGGAAAACCCAGCACTTAGTGTGGATATAGTAAAATCTCATTATGTATTATCTTTATCTCTTGTATAGCGATAAGATCAAAGAATTTTATATTGGAACGTCAGTTGATCTCAGAAAACGATTTTACTCTCATAACATCGGTGATAGTATTGCTACAAAAGAGGGAATTCCTTGGAGGCTAGTGTATTATGAAGCCTACCCGACCAAAGACGATGCCCTAAAAAGAGAGTACAAACTTAAACAATACGGGCAGGCTCTACGACGATTGAAAGAACGGATTACTTTGGTCGATCCGCGCTAAGTGCTGGGAAAAGTTGGGCATAAAAAAACCGGCACCCAAAAACGACGCCGGCTTTAATTACCCCTTAGTTATTTGAGCTCATCTGGCGAACGCGGCGAATACGGTTGCCAGTACGCTTGATTCGGACTATTTCTTCGTAAAAGAGCTTGAAGTTGTCAAGCGGGGTACCAACCTTCTTGGTACTCAAAAACCTACCTCACAATTAACAATATAATTTTGACACATAAGCATTTTGATGTCAAGCCAGCACCAATGATTTAGTGTACAATCGAATAGTGTTTAAACAGGTTAAAAGTGGCCGCGGCGGCAGTCGTAGCGGCATTCTTAAAACTCGGGCTGGACTGGTAAAAACGCCCTTTTTTATGCCTTGTGCCAGCCGGGGCGCGGTTAAAGGCCTAACACCTGCCGAAGTAGCAGCCATCGGCACAAAGGTGATGCTGGCTAATGCCTATCATCTGCATATTCAACCGGGCGAAAAAGTGGTTAAAAAGCTCGGCGGCCTACACAAATTCAGCGGCTGGAATGGTCCGATTTTGACGGACTCCGGCGGCTTTCAAGTTTTTTCACTGGCTAAAATCAGGAAAATCACTGAAGAAGGAGTTGTTTTCAAAAGACTAGACAACGGTCAAGAAGTATTAATCACCCCAGAAAAGTCGATCCAAATTCAGCTAGATTTAGGTTCCGATATCAGTATGGCCTTTGATGATGTAACCGGTCTGTCCATGCCAGAAAGAAGCCGGTCGAAAGAAGCAGTCGAGCGCACCCACCGCTGGCTAGTCCGCTGTATCACCGAATTCAACCATCTAACTAAAACCGCTAATGCTACAAGGTTTAACCTTGTAGCAAAGAGGCCGCTGTTGTTTGGGATTGTGCAGGGTGGGCTGGATAAAAAATTACGGGCTCAAAGCCTGGAATTCGTTCAATCGCAAGCTGTTGACGGCATCGCTATCGGCGGTTTGGCGGTTGGCGAAACTCGGCCGGAAATGTATAAAATGCTGAAATTTTTAGCTCCGCTTTACGATAAAACCAAAGTGCGATATCTAATGGGAGTCGGCGAACCGGTCGATATGCGCTACGGCATCGAGCACGGCATTGATATGTTCGATTGCGTTTTGCCCACGCGTAATGGCCGCCATGGCCAAGTCTGGATAACAGCCCCTCGACTTCGCTCGGGGTCAGAGAGTGACAAAAAGCTGAACTTGAATCATCTAAAATTCGCCAAAGATCCGAGAGTCATTGACCCCGGTGGAATCGAGTCTGATCAATCAGACTCGTCCGCCAAAGGCGGAATTCCACGGGGCAGGTGCGATTGCAGCACTTGCCAAACCGGCT
>Ga0155636_113_pt1 | contig 16284 bp, 8 predicted proteins | sample RifCSPhighO2_12_FD_107293 | JGI IMG/M metagenome (GOLD analysis project Ga0155636, IMG submission 107293) | Candidatus Saccharibacteria bacterium RIFCSPHIGHO2_12_FULL_47_16b | reverse complement strand
TGATGGATTGTGATACCACCGGCATTGAGCCGGATTTGGGACTAGTTAAGGTCAAGAAACTGGTGGGTGGCGGCACCATGAGCATTGTCAATCAAACCGTGCCGCGAGCTCTGCGAGCGCTTGGTTACAACCGGGCCCAAATTGACGATATTATCAATTACATCGATGTGGAGAAGACCATTCTAGGCGCACCGCATCTAAAGAAAGAACACGAACCGGTCTTTGCTTGCTCGATGGGTGACAACGCCATTCATTATCTAGGGCATGTCAAGATGATGGCCGCCGTTCAGCCGTTCATTTCTGGCGCTATCTCCAAGACTGTTAACATGCCAGAAGAAGTGACGGTTGAAGAGGTCGAACAATTACATATGGATGCCTGGAAGATGGACTTAAAAGCGATTGCTATTTACCGTGACAACTGTAAGGTTGCCCAACCTTTATCGATGGCCAAAAAGGATGGCGAAGCTAAGACTGAATCAACCCAAGTTGCCACACCGATGGAGGCCGCTCAAGCGCTGGTGCCGACTCATGGTGTGCGGCGCCAGTTGCCGAGAGTGCGCAATGCCCGAACCTTCAAATTCACTGTCGCTGGCGTGCGTGGTTACTTCACGGTTGGCGAGTATGAAGATGGCACGCCGGGCGAGTTGTTCGTTAGCATTGCTAAGCAAGGTTCAACTTTGCGCGGCGTGATGGATGCCTTTGCCACGGCGGTTAGTTATGGTTTGCAATATGGCGTACCGCTAAAGAAGTTTGTCCGAACCTTCAACAACACCAGCTTTGCCCCGGCCGGCATCACCGATGATCCAGATATTCGCACGGCCAGCTCGCTAATCGACTATATTTTTAGGCGGCTAGGTAAGACCTATCTAAGTTTTGATGACCGGCTGGAAGTTGGACTAGCCAGTATTGATGAGGTGCCGGAAGGTCAGACTAGCCTGCTAGAGGCTGCCAGCCAGCCAACCACGGTTGTGGAAAAGGCCGTAGAGCAGGCGATTGAGACGGTGGCCGAAGCCGAAGCTGCTATTGCCGAGGCCGTCACTACTGTAGCCGCCAGCACTGCCGATTTACCGACCGAAGCCGTGGCCAAAGAGAACCTATCAACCGCGGCTGAACCAGCTCAACCAGCGGCTAGTCAAGACAAGGCTGAAGAAACAACTGCTGTTCGCCAAGACGATTCCGCGCCGCTTTGCTATAACTGCGGCAATCAAACCCAACGTTCCGGCTCCTGTTACGTCTGCACGGCCTGTGGCTCCACCACCGGCTGCTCGTAACCGTTTACCGTTCACAATGAATAAAACGAAAAACGGATCATGGAAAACGCATGGTAAATGGAAAACGGAAAATGGTAAACTGCATTTATGCGAGTAGTTATTCTTTATCACGAACATTCCGAGCACGGCGGTGTAGTAGCCGATTTCCAGAGAGAGTTTGAACGTTATAAGGCCAAAAAAGTTGAGCTGGTTAGCCTAGAAACGATCGAGGGCGCCGATTTGGCTAGTCTATATGGCGTCAATCAATATCCAGCCGTCTTAGCTATGAGCGACAACGGCAGCCTAATCCGGATGTGGCAGGGTTTGCCGCTGCCATTGATGGACGAACTGTCTTATTACATTACTGAAACTCAACCAACACTAGCCCACTCTGGCAAAACGATTATGCCGCTTCAACCATCCACCGCTGTTATTTAGACGCAATTTAGGCTAAAATCAGAATCAATGAATGAGGCAAATAAGGCCGGGCAACCGGCTAAGAAACATTTTTTGGCCGAAATTGAGGAGCAAATTCTCGATAGTTGGCAAAAAGAAAAAACCTTTGGAAGGAGCGTTGACAACCGCTATTCAGTCGAGCTGTTTGCCTTTAATGACGGCCCGCCCTTTGCCAACGGCCAGCCGCACTTTGGCCACTCCCTAGTCACGGCCGTTAAAGATGCTATGCTGCGCTATAAAACCATGCGTGGGCTTTACGTGCCGCGCCGCAATGGTTGGGACTGCCATGGCCTGCCGGTGGAATTCGATATTGAAAAACAGTTTAAGGTTAGCGGTAAAAAACAGATTCTGGAGCTTGGGTTAGAGAAGTTTAACACTGCTTGCCGGTCCTCGATTTTTAAATACAAAGCCGATTGGGAAGATTTTTTAAGCCGAATTGGCCGCTGGAGCGATTACCAAGATTACTACGCCACAGTTGATACCAGCTACACCGAGAGTGTCTGGTGGATTTTGAGCCAAATTCATAAAAAGGGCTTACTGTACCGGGGTTTTAAGTCGCTGCCGTATTGCCCACGCTGTGCTACGCCGCTATCTAATTTTGAACTCAACGAAGGCTATAAAGATGATGTCCCCGATCCAAGTGTATTCGCACTCTTTCCGCTTAAGGATGATCCAAGCGTGTCCTTTGTGGCTTGGACAACAACGCCATGGACTTTGCCAGCTAATGCCGCCTTAGCAATCGACGCCAAGGCCGATTATGCTTACGTTAAGCTAAAATCGGACGGTTCTAAGCTAATTTTGGCCAAGAAACGTCTAGCTGTGCTTGATTTACGTAAAGATGAGTATAAACTTGTCAAAACCGCTAAGGGCCAAGATTTGGTCGGTCTGCGCTACCAATCACTTTATGAATTGCCAGCTGGTAAATTTAATATCAAACAAGTTCAAAATGCTCACCAGGTTTTTGCCGACGCCGCCGTTGATTTAGACGATGGCACAGGCATTTTACATGTCGCTCCTCGTTATGGCGAAACAGACCTAGCTTTGGGCTTAAAGGAAGACTTACCCTTAATTGAAAGTGTTGATGGCTCTGGCCACATGGTTCAGCCTAAGTTTGTGACCGGCCAGTTTTTCAAGGCGGCCGATGAACATATTATTGCCGATCTCACGCACAAGGGGCGAATTTTTGCGGCCGAAAGCAACTTCTCGCACACTTATCCGTTCTGTTGGCGTTGCGAGACACCATTGATGTATTTTGCAACTAATACTTGGTTTGTCGAGGTTACCAAGGTTAAAGAAGATATGCTTAAAGCGGCTGAAGACATTAATTGGGTGCCGTCCCATATCAAAACCGGCCGCTTTGGTAAATGGTTGGAAGGGGCCCGTGATTGGGCGATTTCGCGCAATCGCTACTGGGGCGCGCCGATGCCAATCTGGCAGAATGTTGACGACGAAGCTGATTACATTGTGGTCGGCAGTTTAGCTGAACTTGAGGAGTTAGCCGGCCAAGAGGCACTGCAAAAACTACCAAGAGTCGAAGACCAAGACTGGCCGGATGTCCACCGTCCCTACATTGACGATATTGTAATTAATAAAGGCGGCAAAACTTACAAGCGAATTGAAGAAGTGCTCGATTGCTGGTTCGAATCCGGCTCGATGCCGATCGCCCAATGGCATTACCCGTTTGAAAATAAGGCTAAGTTTGACCAGACTTTTCCAGCTGACTTTATTACCGAGGCGATTGATCAGACGCGGCTATGGTTCTACGTCCAGCACGTTATTTCAACGATTTTATTTAAAAAACCGGCTTACAAACAGGTGATTGTGACCGGTTTTATGATGGCGGCCGATGGTCAGAAATTGTCAAAACGCCTTCGTAACTACCCGCCGGTGGAAGAAGTTTTTGCTTCAGAAGGCGCTGATTCATTAAGGCTATATCTGTTATCGCGAACTCAAGCGACCGAAACGGCCGACTATATGCGTTTTGACCGCTCGGCCATGGTTGATATCCAGCGTAATGTTCTCTTAACGCTTTATAACAGCTACAAGTTTTTCCAAACTTACGCCGAAATTGATAAGTGGTCGCCGCCAAAACAACTGGCCGAACCAAGCAGTGACAACATTTTGGATAAATGGATTCTGGCTAGGCTTAATCAAACACTTATGGAAGTTAGCAAAAGCGCCGACAAGTACAAGATTGCCCACGCCATCTTGCCGATATTCAATCTAAATGACGATTTATCCAACTGGTACGTCCGTCGTAGTCGCCGGCGCTTTTGGAAGAGTCAAAATGACGTCGACAAAGAGCAAGCATATGCTACTCTCCACTACGTTCTAGTTCGAATTAGTCAAATAATGGCACCATGGGCACCATTCATAAGCGATTATTTATGGCGGGAATTGACTAAGGATATGGAGATGCCAAAATCAGTTCACTTAAGTGACTGGCCATCTGGTAGCAAGCCAGATACCGCTAGTACTAAAGTGCTAGATGAAATGAAATGGTCTAGGGAGATTATTGCTGAAGGCCTGGCTCAACGGGCTGAAGTTAAAGTAAAGGTCAGGCAACCATTAGCGGCGGTCAAGATCTCTGGATTGATTGATGATCATAAGGCTTATGAAGAAATTATCGCCGAAGAATTAAATGTTAAGAAAGTAATTTGGTCGTCAGGAAAAACGAGAGTCAAAGTCAATACCAAATTAACAGATGAACTTAAAGCCGAAGGCTTGATGCGAGAGTTGGTACGACATATCCAAAACGCTCGAAAAAACGCCGGTCTAAATGTTGAAGATCGGATAAAGCTGAAAATCGAAACCAACTCCAAAGATGTAAAAGAAGCAGTTGATAAGTTTAAAGATACAATTTTTACCGAGACACTAACGACAGAAAAGCTTAAGGGTGACGGTCAATATAGCGAAACTGTCAAAGTCGAAGGGCAGGAGGTGATTATCCGACTCAGTCGAGCCGGATGAGGGGTGAGGGACGAGAGTTGAGAGTTGAGAAAATCTATCCCCTAGACCCTAAACCCTATCCCCTGGCGCTTGAAGAAAGTGCCTGTATCTGTTAAGCTAGTCACTTAATCATGAAAAAGGCAGTTATATCTACCGGTGGTAAACAATATCTTGTGGCAGAAGGTCAAGAACTTGAAGTTGATAAGCTAAAAGACGAAAAAAAAGCCGATTTTGAAACCTTGCTTTTGATTGATGACGAAAAAATCAACATTGGCACACCTACTATATCTGGTGTAAAAGTCTCGGTTGAGATAGTCGAGCCAGAAATAAAAGCCGAAAAGATTGTAGCCATTCGCTATAAGGCGAAAAAACGAGTTCATAAGCGCCGCGGCCACCGCCAACGTTATAGCCGAATCAAAATAATTTCAATAGGGGTGAGGGGCTAGGGTTTAGGGTCTAGAGTGACTGCTAAATCTTTTAAAGATCTCATAGTTTGGCAAAAGGCCTTCGAGTTAGCTGAACTTGTTTATCAATTAACTAAACAGTTGCCAGTTTCAGAAAGGTACGCTCTTTCAGGACAGTTACAACGTTCAGCTGTATCAATTGTTTCAAATAAACTCAACCCTCGTCCCTAACCCCTAACCCCTACTTATCCACAGGAAAAACACAGGCTAAAAAATAAAGCAGGGGACTTTACCCCTGTTTTTTCGATAGCTTTTTACTTTCACAAATAATCCGACCTAAACTTCACGGCTAAACAGCTTGACGGCTAGACGCTTATGCTTGATAATTTTTCACAGTTAGCCAAAACCAAAAGCTAGCAAAACAAAAATAAAAAATGGCCATCAGAAAATGTATTGTTTGCGGCTGTGGATTTGTTGCCCGCCGCGACGCCAAGACCTGCTCGGCGCGTTGCCGCAAGCGCCTGCAGTTAATTAAATTTACGTTGCAGAGATCCGGCGCGGTGAATGCAAGTGCCAGGGCTAAGACGGAGTTGGTGAAATGAACGAAAATCAAAAATTATCATCAAATCCAGTTACCAGCCCGCAGGCGCAGTTCCAGCCAACCCAAACTGCCAGCCAAGGCTCAAGCGGCTTTTACTTCCATCCGGATAATGTCGCCTCCGGCACCAGTTATACGCCAGGGGCCGTTTATTCCAGTTCGGCCAATCCGGCGATTAACCAAGTGGCTGCAGAAGAAAGCTTGACCTCGCCACAACCAGCTGAGCCAAATCCGGGCTATGGCGACTCCTACGGTTCAACCTCTTTATATGATAATACTGGCGGTTTTTTCAGCCGCTTCCAGCCAATGTTGATTGCTCGGTTGTTCGCCATTGCTGTACTGGTCATTGGCGGTGCGGCCTTTGGCATAAGCAAATTGGGTAACGACTCGGCTCCAGTCAGCTCGACTACGCCGGTAAGTAATATTCAGTCTGGCCAGAATGGCATCTTGCCGGACACATCAGGCCTTTTGAACCTTAATTATGATACGGTGGTCGGCGCCGGTAAAACCTTAACCGCTTCACAGTTAATTGCCGGCTCTGACGATAAGAAACTGACACTGACGGGCGATCTTCAAGCCTCTGGTACTATTTATGCCTCAAATGGCCAAACCAGTCTAAGCGATACTGGCTTGGTTATTAATAAGGTAACTGTCTGTACCACTGCTGGATGTATTGCTAGCAGTGGCGGTGGTACGGCGACTGTCACCACCGCTGGCGGAACCGGCGCTTCCGGCACGGCTGGTGCTTCCGGGGTGGCTGGAGCAAAAGGTGATAAAGGCGACAAGGGCGATAAAGGTGACACTGGCGATGCCATGTGTACGTCCGGCTGTGTGTTACTTCAGGGTGCCAGCCCCGGTAGCGCCCAATCCGGTAACCTAAATATTAATGGTGTAGCCATAGCCGCCTCCTTCAGCGGTGTCGGTACCAGCCTGACGGCACTTAACGCTACCAATTTAACTTCCGGTACTTTGGATGTGGCTCGGATAGCCAGCGGTTCGGTAGGTTACGTCAAGCTTAACTTAGCTGGCACGATAGTCAATGCCGACATATCAAACACCGCGGCAATTGATTACTCCAAACTTAATCTAGCTGGTAGTGTCACTAATGCCGACCTGGCTGGCTCGATTGCGGACACCAAACTTAATACAATCTCCACTGCCGGCAAGGTCGCCGACAGTGCCTTGAGCAATAATGTTACTCTTTTGAACGGATCCCAGACTCTCAGCGGTAACCCGTTATTTAAAAACAGTGCTGATACTACTAATGCCTTCCGGATTCAAAACGCCGCCGGTACTAATTTAGTTTTGGTTGACACCGCAGCCGGCACTGTTACCATCGTCGGTTTACAAGGAAACGGCTCAAACTTAACTGCTCTTAACGCTTCCAATATAGCTAGTGGCAGCCTGGCTGATGCTCGTCTAAGCGCCAATGTTTCGCTGTTTGGTTCAGCTGTTGACAGTGCCGAAATAAATGACGGCAGCATCGTTAATGCCGATATTAACGCTGCCGCGGCTATTGATTGGACAAAGATAAGCAAGACCGGCTCGAGCTTAGCCGATCTGGTGACACGTTCAGCAGCCGATCTTAGCTCCGGTACATTGAATGACGCTCGTTTAAGCGCTAATGTCGCTATGCTCAATGGCTCGCAGACCTTTACCGGCAATCCATTATTTAAAAATACTGCCGATTCAACTACTGCCTTCCGTATCCAGGACGCACTGGGAACCAACTTGGTCTTGGTTGATACAACTGCTGGAACAGTTACCGTTGCCGGTCTGCAAGGCAGTGGCGCCAACTTAACCAGCCTTAATGCCAGCAATGTAGCTTCGGGTACCTTAGCAGACGCTCGCCTAAGTGCCAATGTCTCCCTTTTGGGGGTAAGCATAGACTCAACCGAAATAACCAACGATACCATAACCAATGTCGACATTAACTCGGCGGCAGCTATTGCTTACAGCAAGCTTAACCTAGCCTCTAGTATCACTAACGGTGATGTTTCCGGCACAGCCGCCATTGCTTACTCCAAACTTAATCTGGCTAGCTCAATCGTCAATGCCGATATTGGTGTTGCAGCCGCCATTGACTGGAGCAAAATAAGCAAAACTGGTTCCAGCTTGGCAGATCTAGCGACACGTTCGGCAACTGACTTGTCGTCCGGCACTCTTAATGATGTTCGATTATCATCTAACGTTGCTCTACTTAATGGCACTGGCCCGCAGACCTTTAGTGGTAATAACAAGTTTACCGGAACCGTATTGTCACAAAATACAGCCGATTCCACAGCTGCCTTCCAAGTTCAGAATCAGGCCGGTAGGGCTGTAGCCACGGTTGATACGCTGGGCGGGCAATTGGTGCTTGGTACCGCCGGCGCCAGTGGCTTGACTGGCAAAGCAGTCTTTAATTACTCCGGTCAGACTGGCAGTGTGACCCTTACGCCCGCTGACCCGGGCGCATCTAACTATACAGTCACCATTCCAGCCGAGACGGGCACTATTTGTACTTCAGCTTCGATTTGTCCCGGTTATGCTGCCGCCGGCAGCTTCCTGGGACGCAATATCCAAGAAACGTCAACAGCCGCCATTTCTGGCAGCGGCTATCTGTTTACCTTTACTAATTCGGCTTCCGGGCAGGCGTCGGGCGTACTTAACCTCAATAATGGCAATAACACCGGCCCGGTGGCGTTCTTAAAAGGTACTTCAACCACCGCTTTCCAACTGCAGAACGCTTCCGGCTTCAGCGTGGTAGTGATTGATTCGACCAACGCTCATTTGAAGATTTACGACGGAACAGCCACTCAAGCCTACGTAGATATTTATTATGATTCGGCCAATAGTCAAGGTGTACTGACGGTTTCTAACGGCGCCACTCGCATTGGCAGCGCCGGTCCAGTTCAAATCCTGACCAGCACTCCGACCAACTTGGTCTCCTTCAAGCACAGCGGTACGCCGAGCGGCTCGTATTCATTAAATGATATAACAATGACTCGCCAGCTAAGCGGTGGCGCCAATCCGCTGACCGGCGCGTTACTAAGGATCGAGGACTTATCGAGCTTTACCAGCGGTTCATCAGCGCCGGATCTGCTGTCAATTAACCAAAACAACACTTCGGCTACCGGCAATCTGATTTTGGCCCAAACTGGCGGTAGCGGCTCCAAATTCAAAGTTGATACTACTGGTACGGTTACACTGGCTACTGGGGCAAGCTACAGCGGTGCCGGTGCGTTGACTTTGCAAAGCGGCGGCGGCGGTCAATTGACGATTTCGGGTAACGGCAATGGCGTGACTGTGGCGGATAACGTTACTTACTCGAACGGTAAGAGTTTGACAGTTAACGGTACTGGCAATTTCCGAACTTGGACAGATAGTGCCACCGCCTTTAGAGTTCAGAACGCGGTGGGCGATGCGGTTGTGACTGTTGATACATTGAACAGCCAGTTTAAGCTGAAAACGGCTAGTTCTACTCCAGCCTTGCTGGTACTTAGCGACAAGAATACGGTTGGCGACCCGACTTGTGTCAACGGGGCGATTTATTACAACTCGGCCATACCAGCTTTCCGAGCCTGCCAAAACGGTTCTTGGCAGAACATGATCGCCAGCTACGACATTCAGGTCTTTAACGGTAACGGCACCTGGACTAAGCCGGCCTACGCTACCTTCGTACGTGTAATTGCTATCGGCGGCGGCGGCGGCGGCGGCCAAGGCTACACCGCCTCCGTAACTTACGGCGCTGGCGGCGGCGGCGGCGGGGCCTATGTCGAAAATATTTACTCGTCGTCAGAACTTGGTTCGACAGAATCAATTACTGTTGGCGCCGGCGGTGCTGGTGGTACTTGCAATGCTTGTAACGGCGTTACCGGCGGCCGGAGTGGTTTTGGTAATTGGATGAGCGCCTTTGGCGGTGCCGGCGGACGATACGCTAGCAATGGTGCAAATGATGGCGGCGGCGGCGGCGGCGCAAACGAGGCTGGTGTAACGGCCGGCCGCGGTGGTAGTAGTGGCACTAGCTCGATCTGGTACGGAGTCGGGTCCGGCGGAGCTGGTTATGGTTATTGTGCTGAGGATGGCGGCGGCGGCGGCTCTCCCTACGCTGGGGTAGCTGGTGGTACATCGATTCGTGGTGGTGGCGGTGGTGGTGCCGGGACATGGACATCCTATAACAACTATAGCGGTTCGGCCGGCGGCGGTCGTGCCGGCGGTGGCATTTGTACCGGCGGCGGCGGTGTCGGTGGCTCCTATGACTCTAGCACTGGCGTCGGATACCCGTGCTCCGACGGCACCTCACGTCTATATATGGGTGGCGATGGTGGTGGCGGCGGTGGTGCCTATAACTCCGGCTGTGACGGCGGTACCCCCGGCGGCGCTGGCGGCGGTGGTGCCTATAACGCCTACGGTGGCAACGGCGCGCCGGGAAGGGTAATAGTCATATCATGGTAGCTAATAGTCGACTTAAATTATTCAGCTTTTTGTTAGCACTGCTAGTTGTTCTTTTAACAGGCTTTTGGTTGATGAACCGGTCTGGTTTGGCTCTACCAAGTGATATAAAGGCCAACATCAACTTCAAAGTTGTTTACCCGGCCAAAGATTATCGGATTGATAATAATAGCTTCCAGTATCTTAATGAAGCGGATACATTATTATATAAGGCATCTGCGGCCGGCCGGATAATCTCTATGTCGCAGCAGCCAACACCTGATAATTTTGATTTGGAAAAAGTCGTTCAAGGTGCCAGCCAAACCCTGACACAGGGTAAAGGCTATACATTAATTAATACCAAACTCGGCCAGGCCGCTATTACCAGTTTTTACAGCGATAAAGACTTATCGAAAATAAGCCAAAGCGCTATACTAGAATCTAATGGCACGCTGGTGACCGCTCAACTATTGAATGAGCAGTCATGGAGCCAAGCTGACTGGGAAAAGTTCCTAAATAGTCTTAGGCTAGGTAAATAAAAATGATGCAATTTGAAGCACCAACTCAAACCAAGACAAACAGATTCAGAAAAATCCTGTTGTTCGGTTTGATTTTTGGCTTAAGCCTGCTTTCGATTGGACTTACCATCCAGCAATACCGACACGCCCAGACAGCTTCCAAAAAAGCTTTCAGTTTAGTGTCGGCTGCTTCAATTGATCAAGCCCGAGTCAGTATTAATAAAGACAAGGTTGCCTACAATAGCAGTCAGGATGAAAGCCTGCAATCCAAGTTGACGATTGACGGTGCCGAAGACGGCACCGGGGAATTTCCTTACCAAGTGGAACTGCCCAAAGAAGCCGCCGATGGTACAACATTTGCCGATGCTAAAGGCGATTTGCCTTTTAAGGCCATACCGCTGGGTAATTTAGCTGACGGTCAATACAGCGATGGCCATATGACCTATGGCCAAAACCCCAAAGTTTCTCATGTCGTGACTCTTAAGAAAAACGGTATCAAAGAAGATATCCTGCTGAGCCAGCCTATAGGCGACAGTTTTACATTCTCCTGGCGGCTAGAACTTGGTAGCAAGCTGGAAGCTAAGCTGATGTCCGATGGTTCGGTTGGCATCTATGCCGCCAGTCCCTACCTTTACGGCAACCTGCAAATCGCCGACGATAAGAGTAAAGACCTGGTCGAAAAAGCTCGCAGCGGCGAGAAGAACTACTTGGCCTTTATTCTGCCCGCACCATATATTGCGGAATCCAGCACAGATGGTGTCGAATCTGACTACCAGAATGTCAAATATACACTCAAAGATAATGTACTGACTTTGACAGCGACCAATTTAAATTCTAAGACCTATCCATTAAGTATCGACCCGTCGACAGTGGTCGTTAACACAACTACCAGCTTTATTAGCGGCCGTGATGATGGCGGTATAACCTACGGCGGCAACCAAATCAGCCGAAACAACACCGGCATCGGCAGTGTCGGTGCCTGGAGTACTAGCTCCAATTATTTCTCATTCCCGCGTTCTTACCAAACCAGTGTTGCCTACAAAGGCTTCTTGTACGTCATAGGAGGTTATGAAGCCACCGCCGACAACAACTGTAAGAATACCGGTGAGTCAATCAACCAGTGTAACGACACCCAATACGCCCAAATAAATTCCGACGGCTCGATTGGTACCTGGTTTACTAGCGCTAATTATTTTTCAGTACCGCGCTACGGACACTCCAGCTTCGCCTATAACGGTTATATCTATATTACCGGCGGTTTGACGGCTGGTGCCACTACTAGCTGTAAGAATTCTGGTAGTTCCACCCGTTGCAATGACGTTCAGTACGCGGCCGTTAACGCCGACGGTAGTATCGGTGCCTGGGCTACTAATACAAACTACTTCTCAATTCCGCGCTACGGCCAAGCCACAGCTGTTTATAATGGCTTCTTGTATATAACCGGCGGTCTACAATCAACCTCCGATACCAACTGTAAAAACTCCGGCACTAACCAGTACTGCAACGACGTCCAATACGCGCCAATTAATGCCGACGGTAGTATCGGGACGTTTACGACCAACACCAACTACTTCTCTGTACCGCGCTACTGGCACGGCGCTGTTGCCTATAATGGCTACTTGTATGTCCTTGGCGGTCAGGAAGTCAATAACGATACTGCCTGCAAAGATACTGGTACTAACACCCAATGCAAAGATATCCAATACGCGGTTATCAATTCAGACGGCAGTGTAGGGGCCTTTACCACCAGCAACAACTATCTATACACCACCCGCAGCAACTTTACCACCTACGCTTACGGGGGTTACATTTATGTAGTGGGGGGTCAGCTCGAAGCGAACTCAACATATTGCAAAAATAGCAGCTATGGCACAAGCATCTATTGTCACGACATTATATTCGCGCCGGTTTTAACAACAGGTAACACCGGTGTCTGGACTACTTCCTACCGAACCCAGAACTCGACAACCGGGACAGGGGATTACATCAGCTTCCCCCGCTACGGCTTATCATCGGCGATTTATAACGGCTACCTCTACGTACAAGGTGGTTTTGAGGTTGCCTCCGATACCAACTGTAAGAGCTCTGGCACCAACCAGTACTGTAGTGATACCCAATACGCCAAATTTAACATCGCCAGCCCCACTGAAACGTCTGGCTCTGTCAGTGGTACAAACTACTTTGGAGCTACCAGGGCATGGTCAACAACCGCCAATTACTTTGCTACCCCACGCTACTACCATTCATCGGTCGCCTATAACGGCTACCTATATGTTATGGGCGGCTTAGAAGTTGCCAGTGACACCGCTTGTAAAAACACCGGTGTCGGCAGCACTTATTGCAATGACGTCCAGTACGCACCGATAAACGCCGACGGCACAGTTGGCTCCTGGAACGCCACCAGCTACTTCTCAATTCCGCGAGCCTACATGGCGGCCGTGGCCTATAACGGCTACATGTATATTATCGGTGGCCAAGAAGCGGCGTCTAACACCAGCTGTAAAGATTCAGGGACCAGTAATGTCTGCAATGATGTCCAGTATGCCACTATCAACGCCAATGGCACACTCGGTTCCTTCGCCAATACCAGCTATTTTTCAATACCGCGCTATGGCCTGTCAGCCGTCACCTCCTATAATGGTTATCTTTACATAACCGGTGGCATCCAAGCCAGTAGCAACGCCAACTGTAAAAATACCAACGCCGCCTTAAGCACTTATTGTAATGATACCCAATACGCCTTGATCAACGCCAACGGCACGCTTGGTAGCTTCACTACTAGCACCAACTACTTTAATACTCCTCGCGCTATGCATATTTCGGCGGCTTATAATGGCTACCTTTACGTAATTGGTGGCCAAGAAGCTAATTCCGATACTGCCTGCAAGGATAGCGGCACCAGTAACGCCTGCAACGATATCTGGTATGCCCAGCTTAACAGTAATGGCAGCATCGGTTCATGGGTCTTAAATCCGAACTATTTCCTGTTTCCTCGCTGGGCCCAAGCTGTTGCCACCAATAACGGCGTGATCTACCTAATTAGCGGAACATTGCCCAGCGCCTCGACTAACTGTAAGAGCAGTACTAATAATGTTTATTGTAATGATGTCCAGTATGCGCAGTTCCGGCCGGGCGGCGCCATTGGGTCATTCCAAAACAGCTCAAACTACATTTCAATCCCGCGCTATGGCACTGGCGCGGCGATTTATGGAACATATCTGTATTCAACCGGGGGTCTGGAATATACCTCGGATACTAACTGTAAAAATTCCGGTACAAACCAGTACTGCAACGACACCCAGTATAGTTTCGTCACCATTCCAACACAAAAAGGTAACTATGAAAAGTTAATCGACCTCGGCTCAGTTGTCAGTAATGTTTCCTCCATCGTATTTAATGGCACGTCAATTTGCGGTGTAACGATGAGTTATGCCACAGCCGCTAGCAACGGTGTCTTTGGCTCTAGCACAGTTGTCAACTCCGCCATGCCTGGTACGAGTTACACGATCAATGCTGCCAGTAAACGCTATGTCTTGGTCAAGTTCCTATTTAATGATGAAAACTGCGGAGGGGTCAGCACAATTACCGACATAACCATTAACTACTTCCAGACGCCGGCGGCGCCTACTCTGACTTCGCCGTCCAGCGGTGCCACAGGCGTATCACGGACACCGGTCTTTACCTTTAGAACCACCGATGCTGATAGCGACTACTTACAGTACCGATTGTATGTATACGCTAGCGATTGCTCCACGCCGGTTGGCTCTAGCCCATTCGCCCAAGCCAGCTCACAAACTGGTTGGAGCGGGCAGGATAGAGAAAACTTCACGGCTTATGCCGGTGCGGCTGATATTAGTAGCTCAACTTTAGCGACATATACCTACCAAGGAACTTTGAGCTATAACACGACTTACTGCTGGAAGGCTGACGCGATTGATCCGGGCGGTACAAACACCTATAGCTCGGCCTCATCAACCAGAACCTTTACGACTCTAGCTAATACTGCACCGGCGGCGCCAACGCTAACTCAACCGCTAGATACTCAGACAGGCACTCTCAAAGCGCCGCAATTTAGACTATCAGCCAGCGATGCCGACAGTGATTATCTCAAATATAAAATCGAAGTTTGTACTACTTCTAACTGTTCCAGCGTGCTTCGAACGATAGACCAAACCAGCTCGCAAACCGGCTGGCTGGCCCAAAGTCAGCAATCCGGTACGGCCTACGGCTCCGGCCAACTGGCGGCCCATAATTATCAAACGCCAGAGCTCACCGCCAACACTCAATATTGGTGGCGGGCTTACGCCATCGATCCGGGTGGCACCAACACTTTCAGCTCGGCCTCTAGCATTTTTAGCTTTACCACCGGAACTGGCGTGGGCGATGATCCATACCAAGGAGGAGTGATTATTGGACAGTAATAAATAATGAACAATGAACAATGAACAATAAGCAATAAACGATAAAACAAAAAGTTCGTAAAATAAAAATGCAAGACCAAAATCAAATAGCACCATTACAAGAACAAAATCAGGCAGGTAACCAGCTGCCGGACTATCGCCATAATTGGATGGCAAATAAGGCCTTGGCTTCGGTGGTTGAGCGCCAAGCAGTACCGCATGATCAACAGCCCGGTAGTTTGGAGTTTATGGACGCCAGTTCAACGTCAGCCAGTACTGCCACGCCGGGTGCTACTTTTTATGCTTCTTCAGCCAGCCCTGAAGCAGCGATTCCGTCAGAGCCAGTAATAACATCCCCCTCATCAAACGGGCTACCACCGCTCAATATCCCACATAAAAGCGGCTTGTTTCATAGTTTAGTTGCTAGACCATTCCGGCTTAGTGCTATTTTTCTGTCGTCGCTGGTCTTAATCGGCGGCGGGTTTTTCTTGGTGTCTAAACTGGGCGATCAAGCTTCCAATGGAACGCTAGGTTCAGTTTCTAGTTCTTCGGAAGAGTCAATCTCAACCCAAGCCAGTAAGATATCCCTTAATCTTGATACCGAGGTCGCCGAAGGCAAAGTGCTAGCAGTCCTAGGCCAGCTAAGTGGTGCGCCAACTACCACTGGCAATCTGCTATCGGTTGATGGCTCTATTCAAGCTAGTTCCACAGTCTTTGCCAGTAATGGCCAGACTTCCTTAAATAACACCGGACTGACTATTAATAATGTAACGGTTTGTACCACGGCCGGTTGTACGCCAACTACCACAACAACAACGGCCGGTGGTGCAACGACAGTAGATCTAACCAACCTCAATGCCTCTAACCTAACTTCCGGGACAGTCGCCGACGCTCGATTGAGCAGTAATGTTTCGCTGCTAGGCAGCACCATAGACTCTTCTGAAATATTTGATGGCTCAATTACCAACGCCGACATTGCCGCCGGAGCGGCCATAGCCTACGCCAAACTTAACTTGGCTGGGGCTGTGACTAATGCCGATTTGGCTGGTTCGATAGCCGACTCCAAACTGCTGACTATCTCTACCGCTGGCAAAGTAGCTGATAGTGCCTTAAGCGCCAACGTTTCTTTGCTTGGTAGTAACATTGATTCTACCGAGATAACTAACGACTCAATTGTTAACGCTGACATTAACACTGCTGCCGCTATTGACTGGACAAAAGTTTCCAAAACCGGCTCAAGCTTAGCCGATCTAGCTACTAAAAGTGCCGGCGATCTAACTTCCGGCACCCTAACTGATA
>Ga0155636_112_pt1 | contig 16513 bp, 18 predicted proteins | sample RifCSPhighO2_12_FD_107293 | JGI IMG/M metagenome (GOLD analysis project Ga0155636, IMG submission 107293) | Candidatus Saccharibacteria bacterium RIFCSPHIGHO2_12_FULL_47_16b | reverse complement strand
GGGGATCGGTTGTGTTGTTTCTGTGGCACTTTCCCTAAGGTTACCCTTGGTTGCCGTTAGCAACTGCCGTGCCCTATGCTGCCCGGACTTTCCTCTCGCCTAGGCGAGCGACTGATCGTCAATCCGACGCCAGATAGGATTATAGCATAAACTTAAGCTATTTTCTAGAGTGTTTGTCTAAGATACGGTTGACCTCGGCGTCGGCCTCTTTGTTTAGGGCTCGGGGGACGTGAGTGAAAGTTATTGCGGCAAAGCCGTCAGACAGGACTTTTACTTTTTGATGTAACGGCTGAAGTTCCTTATTTTTTACTCGGTACTGGCCATTCAACTGCCGAACCACTAGTTCACTGTCTAGAAAAACCTGCAATCTTTTGACGTCAAGCCGGCCGGCGGCTGCTAAACCTTTAATCAAAGCCTGGTATTCGGCTTGATTATTGGTGGCGATGCCAAAATAGAGAGCATCCTTTTTTACAACGCTGTCAGCCAAATTACAGATAATAAAAGCGCCAGCGGCTGGCCCGGGATTGCCCCTGGCACCGCCGTCAACATATAGTTTGGCTTGAGCGAGTTTAGGTTCTTTTTCTTCGCTTGTCATTTTTTCATATACTCGGTTAATTCTGGAAGCCAATTCCCTGTCCTTTTCGGTGACTTTGTCGGCCGAGTGAGTACTCAACCAAATCTCAACTTTATTATAGTCATTCGTCCATTTGGGGTGGTGATCTAAAGTTGCGGCAATCTCGGCAATTGATTGTATGAAGGCAAAGGCCTCATTGAAATCTTTGAACTCGAACTGCCGATACAAGCTTTTGTTTTTCTCTTGCCACATCAATAGACCTATAATAACCTATATCAGCTTTGACGGGGATTGGCGCAGTGGTAGCGCGCACGGCTGGGGGCCGTGAGGTCGCAGGTTCGAACCCTGTATCCCCGACCATTCTCAATCTTAAGCTACAGTTGATAATCGGTTTGCGGTTTGCACTTGGCTAGTGTACGTTAAGGATAAGCATTTTGATATGACGACAACTAAGAAGATTGAATGGGTCTTACGCATTGCCGTAGCCGGCGAATTTCTTGGTCATAGTGTTTTTGCCCTCCAAGGCAAAAAGCAATGGGTAGAATGGTTCTCTAACTTTGGTGTAACAAATACCGATTTAGCAACCCAGCTGCTATTTGTAGTTGGTTTGGTTGATCTAACCGTAGCTTTAGTCGTCCTGCTGAGGCCGGTCCGAATCGTTTTGCTGTGGGCTGTTTTCTGGGGATTCTGGACTGCCCTTTTGCGACCAATTGTTGGCGAGCCGATCTGGGACTTTGTCGAACGCTCGGCTAACTGGGGTGCGCCCTTGGCACTGTTACTGCTGCTTGGCTGGCCCAAAAAATGGCGAGACTGGCTCCGCTAACTAACGGTTAGTAAAAACTCAAAAAATAAAGTGGTCGGTGACGGCACTCAATTTACTCTGCGGTTGCAAAGTGGGTGCCCGCACCTTCCCGCCACGGCGGGACAAGTATATGAGGCTCCCTCATGTATTTTATTCAGAAAATTTATTGTGTCGTCTCCGACCAATTTCATTATACGCCAGTAGTTAAACTCTAAACATTGAGTTCGAACTTCTAAAAATGTACGTGCTCCGTTAGGTTTACAAGGACCGTCCTTGAAATATATCTGTTTTACTCCCCTGTTATTACAAGGACGGTCCTTGTAAACCAGAAGCTAGGTTAATGAGCAGGATAGACTTCGAATTTAGGATTTAGAGTATGAGGCCGGGCGCCAACAGCTCAACTAGTTTAAGCATTAGGTGTCCGATGGGCGCACCGAATGAATAAAACAGGAAGACGAACAAAACTAAGCTCATTAATCCCATCCGTTCGATGGATTCCATAAAATTTTGTAATGGGCGAGGTGCAAAGGCGTATAGCAGACGGGAGCCATCAAGCGGCGGCCATGGAATGCTATTAAAGACAAACAAGCCGATATTAAGCAGAATAGTTATCTTAAAGATGTCGTAGCCAATCGTGCCGACCGACGGTTCAACCAAATTAAATATTAATGCCGCAACGGCGGCGATCGCCAGATTGGTTAACGGCCCAATCATGCCTACGATTGCCCCGCCATACTCGCCATGCCTTAGACGATTAAAGTTCACTTGCACCGGCTTGGCCGCGCCAAACAGAAATGGGCTGCCGGAAATTAGCAGAAATAACGGCAGGGCTACGGTCAGAAATGGATCAATGTGCGGCAGCGGATTAAGCGTTATGCGACCCATTTGATAGGCCGTATCATCACCGAGTTTATAGGCTGTGTAGGCGTGCATCATTTCGTGCAACGACATCGATATCAGTAAGACCGGCAGCAAAACAAAAATCGCCAGGCCCAAATCGCTCATCCCGATTAGACCTCAGCCTGTAATTTTAATGCTAGTTTTAAGCCCGGAAGTTTTTCAAGCTGCCATCGCCAAATAATATATTTTAGCTCGGGGTGAGGTCTAACGGGATGTACCCCGTTAGAAGTCTGACTCGACAGCTGCGAGTCAGAAGATGTCTTTGACATGCTACTTCTAATCGGGGTCATTAGAATCAGTATACACAAAGACAGTAGACAGTAGACAGCTTTTAAAGTAGAATTAACCCCTATGCAAAGGTTGGATTTTGATAAAAAAGGCAAGCAGCACGGTCATAACGTCAGCTTTTCGCAGCGGCATACCAAGCGGGTTTGGAAGCCTAATCTGCAAGTTAAAACTTTGACCGTTGACGGCAAAAAAGTCCGCGTCAAAATTAGCACTCAAGCGCTGCGCTCGCTCAAGAAAAAAGGCCTACTTTAAATTTATTTAAGCTGGCCGTTTGGACTATAGTAAATTTCTACAATCCTTAGTAAAGCTGGGCTTCTCGCCCTACTTGGTCTGCTCGGCCCTTCGATTCGAACTGAGCCCGGAATTCGACAAAATCCAGTCAAACCAGCTTCAGCCAAAGCACTTTGCACCCTCGTTATTACCGTAGAGTTACCGTCATAAAATACATGTGTTTCTCCTGGTTTTTTTATGGCTCTAAAACCTGGACGGGCGGTATCCAAGGCTGTATGAACTCTTTCCCTAAGACTTTCGTCCACTACCCTCTCTCCATTAACTTCAGTTTAATCGTTGATGTGGAAGTAGTACAGTACAAAAGCGATTTTTTACAACAATATTTTTATTATTGACGCTTTAGAACGATGAGTTGGGTGGTGTCGGTAAGTTCGACGGCTTTGGGTTTATATTTGTCAAAGTTTGCAACCGGTTCCATGGCTAGAGCCTTTAAGGCTTCGATCAGTTCAACTTGCGGTACTTCGTATTTTAAGCCCTTATCGGCATAGTGGGTTGGGATTATAACTCTTGGCTCAATTTGTTTAATGACTTTTAGAGCACCGAGCCCATCGAGGGTGTAGCCGTTATTACCAACCGGCACAATCGCGATATCAACGTGGCCAATTTGCTCCACTTGATCGTCGGACAGTTCTGGATAAATATGCCCAAGAATGGCGACCTTAAGGTCATCAGCGCCAATGCTGTAGATAACCGCGGTTTGCTGGTCTTCACTGTCCATGTGGGCTCTGACGGCTATGCCGTGGATAACTACGCCAGCAATTTCGTATTCGCCGGCGGTTTCGGCCGAGAAGCGGCTGTTGTGCTCGGCAATCAGCTTTGGATTAGTTCTTAAAGCAATGTCGCTATCCTTGGTAATTGTTTTTTGGCCGAGCTCCTTAAGATTATCGTCAACCACAATTGTGGCCTTTTTGGTGACTATTTTTAGGCAATTGCCGCCGTAAAAAGACAGTTCCACTAAAACGCTCCCTTCGGTCGCTCAAAAATCAAAAAACAAACATCAAAAATCAAACCTTTGAACTTTGAGGTTTGAAGTTTATCTGATGTTTGAAATTTGAAGTTTGAAGTTTGCATTTTATATGTCTAGCTCTGGGCTGCTGATGATTATTTGTTTCTTGGCTTCCAAAACCTTGCTAATGAATCGGTCATTGATCTGGAGTCGGTATTTGTAATCGGCTGGGGTCATGATAGCGTAGCGGATTTCCTTGTTCTCGGTTTGCTCCAGCTCCTCAACAAACTTTGCCATTTTGGAAGAATTAACATCACCAACTATTAATAAATCAATGTCGGCCGTTTCGTCACGCGTAAATTGTCCGGTCAGTAAAGCCAGATCAACGTGGCCACATGTCCGTAGACCCTTGGCCAAAGGATGTTCCGGCGGAACATCGGCTACTGGCTGGGCCGGAGCTGGAGCCGCCTTTTCTTTTGGCAGGCTTTTGCTATCAGCCTTGGCTTTAACAGCAGCTGTTTGCGGCAGGCCGCCAAAAATCATACCTAACGGCGTATAATACTCGTACTTTTGATTAACCTCATAATAAAGTCGGTTGTTGTTGGCATCGGAGCCGATGATGCCAATGCTTAATAAGTTAGCCAGTTCCCGCCGGACCGAATTAATTTGCTCATCAATTTTACGAGTAATTTCCCGCACATAAAAAGAGCGATTGGGGTTAGCAAAAAACAGCTGCAGTAGCTTGACGCGGGTTTTGGAACCAAATAGTTGCTCAATCACGGAAGTCTCCCTCAAAAACTGTCTTTATTGTAGCAGAATTTTGTGTTCAGCGCGGGCGGGATCTGGCGATATTGGCTGCGGCTAGCTCCAGGTCGTCGTTGAGAGGAGTCAACTGTTGTTTATGGCCGGTTCTTCGCTCAATCGCTCGCCTGATAAGTTCGTCGGCAAAGTGCGGATTTTTGCTCAATATTGGCCCATGCAAATAGGAGCCGAACACATTTTGCACCGTGGCACCTTCTTTTTTGTCTAGTCCATTATTGCCTTGGCCATTTGGGCATTGGCCAAGCGGCTGCAAATCCTTGCTAAGTTCGGTCAAGCCGCTATGGTTCTCGTAGCCCACCAGCTCGCCAAATGGGGTTTGACTAATTATGTTACCAATTAAACGTTTATTGCTACCGCGGGTAATTAGATCAAAAACGCTTATGCCTGGCAGCTTTTGACCGTTTTGAGTTAAGAAATAATGGCCAAAAAGCTGGTACATACCGCAGATCATTAGCATAGTCGCACCGTCGTTAGCTATGGCCTTAAGTTCGGTTTTGCGCTTGGCTAAATCCTCAATAATCAAAGCTTGGCCGGAATCCTGACCGCCGCCGCCAAGAATAATGTCGGTTTCTTTTGGCAATTCATCACCTAGACCAACCAGATGAATAACCGGTTCGTAGCCGCGCCATTTTAGCCTTTGAGCCAGCACTAGCCGGTTGCCAGTATCGCCATAAATGTTCATTTCTTTGGGATATAAATGGACTATATGAACCTTCATGTCGTACCTCCATAGAAGGTCCTATTTTCCACTTTCCATTTGCCATTAGCCAAATTATTTACCATTAACCATTTATGAGATGGTTTGGTAAATGATAGATGATACTTAATTGGTAAATGTGAATTGGGAAATGACAAATGCTCGCTCATACCTTCTCCACTCTGGTTAGGCGGCCGATGGTCTTGCGAGTAGCCAGCATAGCGGTGTAGGTGGCAAAAATAATGGCGGTTTGACCACTGGCGGTTGTCTTGGCCAGCTGCTGGACCAGCTTTTTTAAGTCTGCTTCGACGGCTTGAACCTTAATGTCGTCATACTTTAGCCGATTGGCCATATCGTAACCGCGGATACCGCTAGTGATTATTGGCAGATTAGACAACGGCACAAAGTCGATATCCCAAAGCCAGGAAACGTCTCGGCCGTCGGCATGGTTATCATTAATGACAATGCCGACGGCTTGGGGTTTATGAATATCGAGTACCTGCAGGGCTTGGCGGAAACTGGCCGGGTTTTTAATTAGCTGCAGGATTAAAGTTCGACCGTCAATCTCAATCAACTCACCGCGGCCAAAGGCCGGTTTGATGGCAGCCAGAGCATTTGACCAATCTTTAATTAGAACTTTGGGATAAAGCGCGCTAACCGTAGCTATGGCCGCGGCGCCATTCAAGGCGTTGTGCTGGCCGTCAAGCAGCAGTTTTAAGCTGTAATTTTTGGAGTTGATTTGATATTCGGCGGTATTTTCACCGACTGAATTTAATTGAACCTGGCGGCGGTGCTTAGCCAGTTCCTGTCGGAATGCGCCGTAAAACTGCTCGTCATTAGGAAATTGCGGCTGCAGCAGGTCGCTGATACCAAAGTAAACTAGTTTGGCGTCGCCGGAAACAGTCATTTTGTTGAGTCGTAAGTCATCGTCATTGACTACCACCACCTCGCTTGTACGATCGGCCACTTTTTGCAACAGCGCGGCAGTGGTATCAATTTCGCCAAAACGATCTAGCTGATCTCTAGTAACGTTCAAAAGTACGGCAGCCCGCGGCCGGTGTAATTTAACAAATCGGGCGGCGTAGGCCTCATCCTGTTCATAGACGGCCACATCATAGGCAAGCCGGCCGGATGGGCTGGCGGCCTGAACAATAGTTGAGAAGACGCCCCGCACAAAATTGCCGCCAGTCCGATTAGTTAATACTCGCTTACCACGGGCGGCCAGTAGTTCGGTAATTATCTTAGTTGTGGTAGTTTTGCCGTTGGTACCGCTAACGATAATTACTCCCTCGGGCAGCTGCTTAAGCATAGAGTCTAGGAACCTAGGGTAAATTCTCTCGATTATCAAGCCTGGAAGGGCGGCGCCGTGATGACCACTAAGACGCAGTAACCGACTTAGAGCTTTACCAAACCAAATGAAAATAATATTTAACACCTATCTAATTCTAGTACATCCACACCGTACTGTCCTGCCAACCGGCGGAGCCGGTTGCACCGCCAGTGCTTCTAGCGGTCTAACTGCGTTGCCGGCTGCGCTACTCCTTCACTGTATCTCTATATACAGCTCAGTCCGTTCCTCGCCGGCGCCTTGTTTTACCGCTAGCTGTGAATGTCCTAGATAGTTTCAAAGAAGCTAAAAGCCTCCTCGACCGAGTTGAACCATTTGATATACGGGTTGCGTTTAAACCAAGTCCGTTGCCGGCGGGCGTATTGCCATTCGGCAGCCGTGATAGCTTCTAGTGCCGCTGTTTTTGATATTTTTTGATCTAGGTAGTTCAAGGCCGTCAGGTACGGAATGCCAGCCGTCCTAATAAGCGTCGCTCGGCCGTATTTATCAACCAGCTCTTGTGTTTCTGCCACAACCGTATCGAAGTTTTGCAAGGCCCGGCCTTGCAAACGGTGTTTGATAACATTGGCTGGCGGCATTAGCCCGATAATGACAGTTCTATCCTTTGGCTCTCTTGCCCTACTCCCGATTTGGCCGGCTGTTTCAATCGTTCTAACCAAATGTCGACGGTTACGCAGATTTTCCGGCATTGAGTAGCTCTTCTCTGTTATAAGCGCTTGTAATTGCTCAACGCTAAGTTTTTCCAGTTTTTGCCTCAATTTGGCATCAGCCTTTGGCCTAAATTTAAAATCAAAGATTACGCAATCAACGTACAAGCCGGTTCCGCCGACCAAAATTGGCAGCTTGCCTCTGCTTTGAATCTGTTTAATTTTAGCCTTGGCGTATTTTTGAAACTCGGCCGCGCTGAAAAGGTCACCTGGCCCTACCAAATCAAAACCCCAGTGAGGTATTGATTTTCGTTCAGCTTTTGTGGGCTTAGCCGTGCCGACGTCCATTCCTTTGTAGATAGTCCGTGAATCAGCCGCAATAATTTCGCCGTTAAACTGCTTAGCGAGCTTTATCGCCAGTTCGGTTTTACCTGTGGCCGTCGGACCTACAATGGCAACGAGTTTTGGCCGGGTGCTTCTGGTTGCCATATTAACCTTTCAATATCCACTTTATAATCAGCCGACACTTCGGCTTCACCAGCTAGGGCTTTTTTATGGCCTTCCAAGCCGCCGGGATAGCCGCTGGCCAGACCGCCGTTTTTATTAACGACTCTTTGCCAAGGCAGATTATCGGGGCCGCGGTGCGCCAGCTGGCCAACTTCCCAAGCCGCCCATGGCGCACCGGCCTGCGCCGCAATTTGACCATAAGTCATAAACCGGCCTCTTGGGATTTGGGCTACCAGCTCGTAAACTCGCTTCTTAAAATCCCTGTCAACCCTTTGCATTTCACCCGCCTAAACTTTTCATTGCTTTATGGGTCGCTGCAGGTTAAATCGTGTCTTCATCGTAATCCTTAAGCCTCTTTTTTTTGAATATCGCTACATTTCATAATGAAAAGTTTTGGTGGGTAAAATACTCCAATACCTCCTGCCAGTTCTTAACTCTGGTGACCTTTGGCGGTAATTTCTCTAGTTTATTCCAAGAATAATCGCCAAACAAAAGTGCTTCAATACCGGCCTCGGCCGCCGCCAAGCAGTGCTTGGCTTGATCGTCTATTAGATAATCGGCGCCAATTTCGTTCGCTACATCGGTTTTGGTGAATTTTATTTTCTCATGACTGCGTTTACTCCAATCATCCCAGATGCCAGCATGGTGAATTTGAGAAAATATCCCTTTAAAGTGCTTGTCCAACCATGCCCTAGTGTCTTTATTGATCAATCGGACTCTCGAGGTCAGTACAACTAAGTTATAGTCTTTCCCAAGCCGGCGTAAAACCGGCAAAGCCTCAATAAAGGGCCTATACTTTTTGACAATTCCCGATTTTAAAAACTCTAAAGCCCGCTTTCTTTCTTCATCGTGTTCAACTTGCCAAACTTTGGCCCAGTGTTCATCAAAGTCGTCAACTGTAAGATTGGTGTTCCAGCGTTTATTGGTGAAATTAATAAATGCCTCGGCGTTGGCCGCCAGCACGTCGTCCAAATCCACAGCAATGGTTTGCTTACTTCCGGGCTTCGGCATCCTCGGCGACTTTTTCAAGGAAGGCATCTAAATTCATCGTTTCCGGCTCCAGCTTGGGCAGATCAGCTCGCAGCCTCGGCGTAACTTTACCGCTTTGGAGTTCCTTGTCGCCAATTACAATGACGTATGGCACCTTCATATGCTCGGCTTGTAAGATTTTTTTAGATACGGTTTCGTTGCTATCATCCAGCCAGACTCTAAGGCCTAGAGATTTAGCTTTTTCTACAACATTTTCGGCCAGTTTTAAGATAGATTTTTCGTCATTTAGGGTCGCAATCCGGACTTGCTCCGGGCATAGCCAAACCGGCAAATGACCGCTGGTGTGTTCAAGATAAACGCTCAAAAAGCGCTCGACTGAACCAAGTAAAGCCTTATGAATAAGCACGACTGGTTTTTCCTTGCCGTCCGAGTCTATGTAAGTCAGGCCAAAACGTTCGGGCATAAAGAAATCCAATTGCTCGGTGGCGCATTGCCATTCGCGGCCTAGTGAGTCGGTCACCATAATGTCAATTTTTGGTCCATAAAAGGCGGCATCGCCTTCAGCCACGTCGTATTTAAGATTAAGCTTTTTAGCAACTTTGACCAAAATAGCTTGGGCTTGTTTCCAATGCTCGGCATCACCAAGGTAAACATCAGAGTTGTCTCTAAAAGAGAGTCGTGCCCGGAATTCCATATTAAAGACTTTATACATCTCTTCAATCATCTTTAGAATGGTAGTAAATTCAGCCTCGATTTGTTCAAGAGAGCAGAAAATGTGAGCATCATCAATTGAGATAGCCCGAACGCGGGCTAGGCCGGCCAGTTCACCCTTCTTCTCGTCACGGTATTGGACAGTTGATTCCATATAACGGATCGGCAGTTCGCGATAACTTCTTGGTCGGCTGGCGTAAATCTGGATGTGATGCGGGCAATTCATCGGTTTAAGCACCAGTTTGTCGGTAGTTTCCTGGCTTTTAACTAGAAATAGCTCTTCGCCAAATTTTTCCCAGTGGCCGGAGCGTTTGTAGAGCTCTTCTTTAGTTATGTGTGGTATAAAGACTTTTTCAAAGCCGTTTTTAAGCTGTAATTCTTCAGAAAAGCTCAACAGTTGGTCGCGTATCACTGTACCGCGCGGTGTAAACAGGGGTAAACCGGCGCCAATTAAATCGGAAAAAACAAATAAATCCAGCTCTTTACCAAGCCGACGATGGTCGTTTTCGCCTAATTTGTCTGTCTCATCCATTGATTTACATGATAACAGCTTAAAAAACAAAGAACAAAGAGCAATAGGCAGTCAATAAAGGAATGGTAAATGTCTTACGAAAATAAAAAATTGAGCGGTCTCGCAAACCCGCTCAATTTTTTTGGATGCGTTTCAACACATCGCAAAACTCAACCTGGAGCCTAGTATATTCAAGCTGGCCTTAAAATACTAGTACTTTTTTGTTAGTTTATCCACAATTGTGGATTACCCAATTTTATATCACAAATGATACATGTCAATACCGGACTCATTTGGTCTATACCAAATAGGGTATAGGCTATAATGTTTTAGGGCGAAAACAATTTTGCAAGATCGTGCTTTAGCAAATTCTTGTAAAATTGAGAGGAGGAAGCGAGCCAAGGCTGAAAGTAAGCAAGCTTTACGCGCTTATGGAAGCCGATGCCTCGATTCCGACGAGGACGGTTGGCGCAGTGGCTAGCGCACCTCTTTGACGTAGAGGGGGTCACAAGTTCGAATCTTGTACCGTCCACCATTTTTTATTTTCAGAGGTTCGAGTCCCTTCACACCCACCAAATATTTACGAAGGGAGATGTAAGCACGAGTACTATGCTTTTGGGCAATTCCCTGCTATCAAGTTTTATAATTAACATGTAATTGACTTATTAACCTATTTATGATAGTATTATACCTGTTAACCAAAAACAAAAATGAGTCCAGAAAGAATTGCTTTAACCGAAGAGCCAGACATTACCCCGCGCGATGATATCGAAATCATCGGTCATCGCGGGGTCATGGGTGAAATGCCGCAGAATACTTTGCCTTCGTTCAGGAAAGCCATCGAAGCTGGCGTTCCAGCGATTGAGCTCGACGTCGAGCTGGCTAAAACTGGCGAAGTAGTGATTTTTCATGATGACGAAGTTGATAAAGTCACTGAAGGCCGGGAGCACGGCTCTGTCAATAGTTTCACTTTTGATGAGCTGAGGGCTATGAATGTAAATGATGGGTTTGAAGACGGAAACACCTACCAAATTCCTACCTTAAGCGAAGTGCTTGATGTGGTAGATGAATATGCAACTGAAGGAAAAGCCAGAACTAAAGTCAATATTGAATTAAAAGGCGCTAACACAGCCGCCCCGGTTAGTGAAATCGTAAGAACCTATTTGGAAAAAGGCTGGAAGCCGTCAGATTTTGTTGTTTCTTCATTTCGGCATGACGAATTAGCTAAGTTCAAAGAGATATTCCCGGATATAGATATCGCCGTATTGATTGACGATAAGCAATGGCAACAACTAGGCAGTGCCGAAGCGGCAGTTGATCTGGCAACAAGTATGAAGGCAGTAGCCGTCAATCCCGGAATTGCTTTTGTTAGCCAAGAGCTAGTCGACAAGGCCCACGCCGCCGGTCTAAAAGTAAATGTCTGGACGGTCAATACGCCCGAAGAACTTCAATACTTAAAAGACCTTTCGGCTGACGGCGCCTTCGTAAATCGACTGGGGCTGCATAGAACGTCAGAGCTTGAAAAACCTCAAGAAATGTTAACCACGCTCGAGGTGCTCAAACAGCGAAAAGAAAGCGGTTATGTCCGTGGCAGCCGCAGTGACGGCAAGTGTGTAGCAATAGCTCTGGGTCCCGGTGGCTGGGCGGGGGAAGTCAGTATAGGTGAGTATTTGGAATTAGAGAGGGCGGGCCTAGCTGATTATGCGGATTTGATTATTGGTAGTTCAGTAGGCGGCCTTATAGCTACATATATGGCCAGCAAACAGTTTAGAGACGGCTTGGATGTTTTTCTCAAGTTTATGCCAGAGCACGGCCGAATCCCGAAGATGGAAAGCCTTATGGACGCCGTTTTTAAAGAATATCCGATACAGTTTGATAAACTCCCCAAGGATCTGCCGATTGTCATTGCGCTTACGGATTTGGATAAATTCGGTACCAGGCTTGTGCGCAGCGATGAAGTTGACCCGGTAGAATTCGAGGAATTGACGATCAGAGCTTGCCATCAAGCTTATGTCGGCGGTAAGCCTCCCGTACTTAAGGGTGAAGTTATGAAAGGCACCAGGGTGTCGGATTCGGCCTTGTCTTTGCCGAATACTCCGCGGCTAGCCGAATTGATAAGTGACCAGTATCCGGACCTGCGGATTACGCATCTGCTGAGCTTAGAGAATATCCGTCAAGCCAAAAATACGCCGGTTAACCGTGTAATGGCAGGGGCGATGAACCGACCCTTAGATGCCTACATCAGACACTATGACCCAGCCGCTGATCCTGAAGATGTATTTATTGCCAGTCTAAGCGGCGGTCAGTTCTCTGATATAAGAGCCTATAAAAAAGAGTTTGAAGGTTCTTCAATCGGTGACGTCTTCACTACAAAAAGCGACAAAGGCCATGAGATTGTGGTTGAGAGGGTGTATCCGGCTGACCTGGAAAACTTACCCGGTCTCTTCATGCTGAACGTAAAAGAAAAGGGCAAGCGTAAACTACGGATCGGCTACGACGCTGGTCGGATAGCAATGCTCGAGAGAACCAGCCCTGGTCTTGATTTAACTACACCATCGCGCCGTAGGTAGATTATCTCGAACAAAAAGCCGCTTAAACAATAGTCTGTTTACTTTTTTGCCATTCCCTGTTATAGTATTTCCCTTTAGAGATGAGTAGTACTAAGTATAGAGATAGCCAGTTTGTCCAGTTGGAGCAAGACGTCCATGCTGCGCTTACCCCTTGGATAAGCAGTTATAAGGATAGATCGGGTGGTGAGTTTACTGATATCGGCTATGATCCGAACGCCTACCCCGAACAGCGTCTGGATGTAGCATATAGCCCAGCAAAACAATACCCGCGCTTTATACCAGGGCGGTTAATGTTAAAGGGGCTGGAAAAGGCCCTACTGCGCCATGTTGGCTCTAAGGCACAGCTGAACTCTTTAGTTAAAAGCTTCCGCCAGACGCCAGCTTCAGCGGGTAGCCAAACATCAATTGCCGGAGCAGCAGCCAAACGCCTTGATAATGGCGAAGCGATTGGTGTGTTGGTAGACCACACCGAACAAGGAGATTTGCGCGATGTAGGTCTAGTTATGGGTATTTTGATCCTCGCCATGGCTAATAATAATTACCGTCAGCGAGCTGCTTTTCTAGTGGGGCTGAATATGAGCCGTCAGGCTTATAGAGGCAGAACTGTTGCTCAGGAACTTACTAAAGCCGCAGGCATTATCTGGGTCATGCAGGACTCAGAAAATAGAAGAGCCCTAGACATACCTAAAGAAGGAGTTGAGACAGTTAACCGCGGTGCCTTTCGAGCCTTAATGGAACTCCGTAAACAAGGTTTAATGCTGGGCATAGTGCCCAGTGGTACGGCCATGAAGTTAGTAAAGACTGAAGCTGGCGAACAGTTAGTACGTCCGGAAATAGCCGAGGGTACTATGAATATCATGTCCGGACTAGATGCTCTGCTACCTGTTGGTATGCATCAAGGCCGTATCCGCACTGGTCCGTTATACGCTATTGAAGCCAAAGGTTTGTCGAAACGAGACCGGCGGCTGTATGGCTTGGGGGTTGCAGAAATGGCACTTCATAGCTTGGCTGAACATAACGCCAGTCTTGCAAATTTACCTGTCAACTACCGAGATTCCCATTGTCGTTCAATAACCGTTAACCCTTAAGCTTGCATTAGGGAGAAGGCGGACATAAAATCACAAGACATGACAGAGGTTAACAAAGCCCCATTGTTAGTTGTGGCAGGTGTTCATAATGAGATGTCGCTTGGCTGGTCGGCAGGCCGAGCCTGGTTGGATCGTGACACCAATAATCAATTATTAGTAACCGTTAGAAGTGGCCAAGCACGCGAGTTTGCTGAAGCTCAGAGCGAGCAACATCCAGATAGAATAAACATAGCTTCTATAGACTGGGGAGAAGAGAGTGCAGCCGATAGTCTACGCGCGGCAATTCAATCTAGCGTAGGAAGCGACCTGGCGGTCAGCGGCGTGGTACATGCCATAGCCTCTGTACCAAAGGAAAATTTCGCTCTTCCGGCTCATGAGATACCGGTAAGTGCCTACCTTGAATCTTTTCATTTAACCGCATTATCGCTGGTTGAGGTGGTTCGTGGAGCGAAAGATAACATGAGATCTTCCGGTGGTGTCGTAACTTTCAATTTCGGTCAGCACAGACGTATCCAAACAGAATACGGCCCAGCTCTTTCAGTTGCTAAGAATGCACTATCGGATATTGTGGCTCACATGGCAGGCTCACTCGGACATGTCGAACCGCCGGCAAGGGTAGCAAGGGTAGCTGAGATAGTCACCGGTTTCATACCAACAAACGCGGCTAAGTGGGTAGTTTTAGGTATGAATAGAAAAAGAGGAAGCGGCAATAGGGTACCTATAGAAGCCTTTGGGGAAGGTTTTTCTGAAAGTTCGGCTTTATCAACAGCGGATCCGGATGAACAAAGAAAGAATGCTGGCCTAGTTGCGATTGAGTTTATAGATGGTACTCAGTGGAGTCAGACGACAGGCCAGCGATTTGAAGTCGATGCCGGATGGTCTCTGCTCGGCAGAAATATTGCTCCCGATCGCCCAAGAAGTATCGTTGATAAAATGATAGACGGCTAAAAATGGCAGAGCGTAAAAGACGAGCAGTTATAACCGGAGTAGGAACAATTAATGGCGTTGGACGAACCGCTAGGGAAACCTGGGACGGTTTTTTAAAGGGCGAGATTGGTTATAATAATCATCGTGAGTGGATGGAGGAAGAGCTTAGTGCTCAAGCCCTTAATGACAGATTCTTTCAAGAATGGTTAATTAAATTAGTCGCTAAACATCAGCCAGAACGATTAAAAGAGTTTGAAGATAGCAGATTTGGTTTTCAAATGCTTAATACCCACCTGGCCGGGAGAGTGATTGGTTATAACGGGCGTCAAGACCCTGATTACCCCTTTGCGGAGCTAATCCCTGAAAGGGTATATCTTAGGGAGGTCGGTAGAGCTGGCGAGCTTTTAAACAGAGCTACCGCGGAGGCTTTAACCCAGTCAGGCGTAGTAGATGAAAACCTGCAGCCAATCGGCATTGATAGGACTCGCTTCGGTTTTGTGATAGGCAGCGGTCTGGGCGGCGCTGCACTCTTAGGCAAGATTCAAAGAGGACTAGATATGAACATACGACCCGGCGCCGGAGATATGTATAAGGGCCAGCCCGATAACCCAACCGTAGTTGCCAAACGTCTGTACCGAGCTGAAGGACCGCTAATTTCCTTAACTCAAGCCTGTGCCAGCGGTGGAGTAGCACCAGCTGTAGCAGCAATGCTGATAGAGAGAGGTATGGCCGACGTACTGGTCGCCGGCGGCACAGAAGCGCTTAATGCCCAAACAATTGCTCTATTTGAAGCCACCAGAGCAGCTAACACTAGCGACAATCCAAAAAACGCTTCAAGGCCTTATGACGTGACTGCCGAGGGTGCTATTTTGGCTGAGGCAGCTGGAGTATTGGTCATTGAAGATGAAGACCATGCCTTAAGGCGTGGTGCCCAAATACTAGCTTTCATAGGAGGTATTGGTATAGCCGGAGGCGGTGCACAAGGTGCTACTGAAATGGATCCCAACGGCGTAACCAGAGTCATGGCAGCAGCTTTAGAAGACGGTGGGATTACTCCAGAGGATAGATTCAGTAATAATCCTCACGCAACCAGCACGTCTCTAGGAGATAGAAGCGAAAGACAAGGAATATTGAATTTAGTGAATGGTAGCCAGTACCAGCCTGAGCAGCTTGAATGGATCTGGCCAACTAAGGGCTTCACCGGCCATTCGGTTGGTGCGGCAGGAGGTGTAGAGGCTGTAGCCAGTGTTATGGCAATTCAAGAAGGTGAAGTTCCAGCTGCCTCGACAACTAGCAAAGTACTTGAGGGCCTTGAAGAACTCGTACCCAAAACTACAAGAAAGCTTGAGTCGGGCAGAGTTTTAAGCACTAATATGGGCTTCGGCGATCAAGACGTAGCTGTTCTTTATGAAGCCTACGAGGTGGCAGCTTGATTGTTATTCCTCGCCCTGTCCACCTTCGTCTACAAACCTAGCTACGTCTTGATCCTCTTCAACCGGTCTGGCTTCGATGCCAGCCTGGTTTAAAATGACTCCACCCTTACTTATATGTCTCGGTTCATCGGACTCAAAATCACTGCTGGGGTCATTGTGTTTTCTGAAAATTTTTAAGCCCGCAGGGTCGAAGTTTTTAAATGGATCAAATCTTCCAAAGCCCATACTGCTCTCCTTTTTCAAAAATTAAGACTTCTATTTTAACATGAGCATTTTCAGCGATAGCTCTCGCAGAGCCGAGCCAGATAGCGAAGATTATGAATTGAGGCCAATCTGCCGGCTAGAGGGTCGCCGACTTTGAATAAATGGCGTAAAAAAGCGCGGCTGTAGCCGGTTTGGCAAGTGCTGCAATCGCACCTGCCCCGTGGAATTCCGCCTTTGGCGGACGAGTCTGATTGATC
>Ga0155636_120_pt1 | contig 18067 bp, 16 predicted proteins | sample RifCSPhighO2_12_FD_107293 | JGI IMG/M metagenome (GOLD analysis project Ga0155636, IMG submission 107293) | Candidatus Saccharibacteria bacterium RIFCSPHIGHO2_12_FULL_47_16b | reverse complement strand
TTGATGGTATCTTAAGACCACCAGAAGCTCCTAAATCAGGAGTTGATGATGGACCAACCGGACCACCAGCCATCATTGAAGGCGAGCCGCTGCAGTCGCCGCCTTTTGACTCGGCTGCACCGGACTCTCATCCGCCCAGCAGTCATTTCCCGTCCGGACCGCCCGTGCCTCAAGCTAAAGTAGTTGGCGAAGATAATAAACCATTAGAGATGCCGGCCGGCCGCCAAAAAAACAATTTTAGCTGGCGCTGGCTAATCGTTTCTATAATTTTACTGGTTGTTGGCCTCTACCTTTTAATTGACGCCGAGATTATCGATATTGGTGTTAAACCCCCCTTCGAAATTTTCAAGTAAGCACACCACTTAATCGCGAAGACCTCTGTTAAAATGGGTAGGTGTCTGATTTATTGAGAGATTTGAACCCGGAGCAGCGCCGGGCGGTGATAACCACCGACGGGCCGCTTTTGATATTGGCCGGTGCCGGCAGCGGTAAAACCAAGACTCTAACCCACCGGATGGCCTATCTTTTGGCTCAAGCCAAAGCCACACCATTTAATATTTTGGCCGTAACTTTCACCAATAAGGCGGCTGGTGAAATGCGTAGCCGTGTGGCTAAGTTGCTTGGTAAAAACTCCGAGGATAGGAGCTTCATGCCTTTTTTAGGGACTTTTCATTCGATTTGTGTGCGGATCCTACGCCAGGACGGCGACCAAATTGCCATACCTAAGAACTTTGTAATTTGGGACGAAGCCGATCGCCTGTCGGCTGTTAAACTAGCGCTCAAGGATCTAAAAATTGACGATAAAAAATTTCCAGCCCAACAGATCGCCAGTTTGATTAACCAAGCTAAGAACGAGATGATTGGCTTTAAAGAATTTGAGGCTGCGGCTTCAAGTCCAGCTGCCAAAACCGCAGCTAAGGTTTTTGCCCATTACGAAAAACAGCTTCAGCAGGCTGGCGCTTTAGATTTTGACGACCTAATTGGCAAAGCGGTTAAGCTGCTCAAAAATAAGCGGGCGGTTTTGAAAAAATGGCAAGCTCAATTTCGTTACATCATGATTGACGAATACCAAGATACCAACACCGCCCAATACCGCTTAATAAAACTGCTAACCGGCTCGTCCAAAAATATCGCCGTAGTTGGCGATGACTGGCAGAGCATTTATTCCTGGCGCGGGGCTGATTTTCGAAACATTCTCAACTTCGAAAAAGATTATCCAAAATGTACCATCATTAAACTGGAACAAAACTACCGCAGTACCAAAAATATTCTGGAAGCAGCCCATAACGTAATTGGCCATAACCGCCAGCGCAGCCGTAAAAAACTCTGGACTACGGCTGCCGCCGGCCGGCCGGTGCAAATTGTACAGGTTGGCGACGAGCGGGCCGAAGGCGAAGCCATTGTCCGACGGGTGAGTGCCGCCGTCGAGATGAAGTTCCGGCAATTTTCGGATTTTGCTGTTTTATATCGGACCAATGCCCAAAGCCGTCCATTAGAAGAAATTTTTGTCCGTTATGGTTTGCCATACCGAATTGTTGGCGGGGTGCGCTTTTATGACCGAAGAGAAATTAAGGACATACTAGCCTACCTGCGGTTGATTTATCAGCCGGGCGACCTAGCTAGTTTTAACCGTATAGCCAACGTACCGCCGCGCGGCCTTGGCACTAAGTCTTTGGCGGTTTTTGATTTTTGGCGCAAAAGCAAAGACTTAAGTTTACTTGCCGCTCTTAAACAGGCTGACCGAATTGAACAACTAACGCCGCGGGCCGCCTCGGCGCTAGTTGGCCTCGGCGATTTAATTGACAGTTTTGCCGATCAAGCAGACGAAATAAACCCCCAGAGATTAATTGACGCCTTGCTCAAACGGCTTAATTACTTGGACTATTTACAGGATGGAACAGCCGCCGGCGAGGCTCGTGTTGAAAACGTTCGCGAACTTTTGAGCGTGGCCCGCGATTATCAGGCTGTTAAGTTGGCCGATTTTCTAGAAGAAGTGGCTTTAGTGTCCGAGGTCGACAGCGTCAACCTAAGCGGCACAGCCGAATCAAATGATGCCGTAACCTTGATGACCCTGCATTCAGCTAAGGGTCTGGAGTTTCCGGTGGTTTTTATTACTGGCTTGGAAGAAAATATTCTACCGCACAGCCGGTCATTGTATGATCAATCAGAAATGGAGGAAGAGCGACGGCTGATGTATGTTGGCATGACCCGGGCTAAAGAAGAACTGTATCTAACTTATGCCATCAACCGGACCTTATTTGGCAGCCGCGGCGCCAATCTGCCAAGCCGCTTTTTGGCTGATGTTGAAGCCGGGGCGGCGGTGACGGCTGGTATAGAACCACTTGCCAGGTCGGTTGATACTGACGATTCAGAACCTTACTATATTCTGGAACTGGCCGAAGGTGACGGCGTTCGCCATAAAGTTTTTGGCGAAGGTACGGTTTTGGATGTCGCCGGCGAGACAGCCACCATTTATTTTAAGCGGCGCGGCAGTAAGCGCATCAATTTAGCTTTTGCGCCGCTCGAGAAACTATAATCTCACTTATAATAGGTTCCTATGCAGTTTGTGCGTAAAAAATTAGCTAAACATTATCAAACGGCGGCCGACACATCCCGCCAGCAACTTGAGCGGCGGCCATACATCATACCGCTTCTGGGCTTGGTGCTGGGTTTTATTATTGTTCTAGGCATGGTGGCCGGCCGCAAGGGAATTGATCGGCCAAGCGATGCTCACGTCGTCTTTTTAACCGATAAAGGCGACCGAACAGTGCTTGACACTAAAGCCAAAACCGTTGGCGAACTGCTGGATAAGCTTAAGCTCAATCTTATACCTGAAGATGTGATTGAGCCTGGTCGAGACGAACCAATCCCAGAAGATAACTTCCGGATTAACATTTACCGGGCCCGTCCGGTTACAGTTATTGATAAAGGTAACAAAATGGTCACGTTGACTGCCCAGAAAAGCGCTCGGGTGGTCGCCCAAAAAGCTGGCTTAACACTTAATCCAGAAGACGTGGCGAACTTTACTCCGGGCAGTCTAGCCGAAAATACTATTGGTGAAAAAGTGATAATCAGCCGAGCTACGCCGGTTAAACTTAATCTTTACGGTGCCGATTTGACGGTTTATACCCTGGCTCAAACCGTCGGCGATCTGCTCGAGGAAAAGAAAATTGACTTACAAGACGGTGAGTCAGTCCAGCCGGCGCCGGAAACGGCCATTACTGCCGATATGAAAATCTTTGTTCTGCGCAAAGATGCCAAACTGGTTAATATCGAAGAAGTGATGCCAGCCCCTGATGAGGTAGTTAACGATTCTTCATTGAGTTTTGGCACAACTGTTGTTCGGCAAAATGGTTCAGCCGGCAAAAAAACCGTAACCTATCTTATCCAAACCGATAGTGCCGGCAAAGAAACTTCCAGAACGTCGATTCACGAGACGATTATCGTAGCCGCCGTTCCGAAAATAACGGCTAGAGGCACGGCGGTTTCGGTAACCGGCGACCGAGCGTCGCTAATGGCCTCGGCCGGCATTGCCGCCGGCGATTATAACTATGTCAACTACATTGTCAGTCGGGAATCGAGTTGGCGAGTCAATGCTGCTGGCAGTCCGCCAGGCGCTTACGGGTTATGTCAAGCCTATCCGGGAAGTAAAATGGCCTCGGCTGGTGCCGATTGGGAGACCAACCCTGCCACACAGCTGCGCTGGTGTTCTGGTTATGCCGCTGGCCGCTATGGCGGCTGGGCTGGGGCCTATAATTTCTGGTCGACCAATCATTATTGGTAGACTAAGGCGTGTCCATAAATTAATCATATGTTATAAAAATGGACAGATTTACAGATAAACCTAAAAAAGAGTTGGGACAGTATTGGCTTAACGACGAAGCAACTCTCGAGGCCATTTGTAATTACGCTGAACTCAAAACTGATGATACGGTTTTGGAAGTCGGACCGGGTACCGGTAGCTTGACCAAAAAAATTCTAGAAACCGGAGCCCAAGTTGTGGCCGTGGAAAAAGACGAAGAACTAGCAGCCCAGCTCCGAGGTCTACGGGTACGACCCGTAGATTCTACGGGTCGTACCCGTAGGGGGCAGTTGGAAGTGATAGCTGGGGATATTTTGAGGTTTGATTTAACCAGGCTACCAAGCGGCTTTAAGGTTGTTGCTAATATCCCTTACTACTTAACCAGTAATTTGCTAAGGCTTTTGAGCGAAGTGGCTAATCCGCCGAGCTTAATGATTTTACTTGTCCAAAAAGAAGTGGCCGAGCGAATTGCCGCCAAGTCGGGGCAGATGAGTTTACTTTCAGTTAGCGTCCAACTTTATTATCAGCCGGAACTTGGCAAGGTGGTTCCAGCCAAGCTTTTCAGCCCGCCGCCCAAAGTCGATTCGCAAGTCGTTATTCTGCGACGGCATAGGTCTCCCTTATTCAAAAATTTGAACAGTCAAAATTTTTTCCGACTTGTCAAAGCTGGTTTCTCGGAGCGGCGTAAAAAACTACGCAGTTCACTCGCCGGCGGGCTTGGAATTAGCAAAGAAGAAGCAGACAGTCTTTTAAATAGAGCGAATATTAGCCCGGACGCCAGAGCCCAAGAACTTTCACTTGAGCAATGGTTTAGGTTAAGCGAGCATTTTCAATAAAAGTGTGTCATGCAGAGCGCAACCCGAGTCGACTGACCTGCGGGCGGGAGTCAACCCGGCATGTAGCGCACACTTTTATTGAAATGCGCGAGCGGTATTCCCTGCTTACTCTATAGATGCTTGACTTGTTAAGTATCGAGAGTAAAATCAAAATTGCAATGAAAAAAGAATATTTTAGTCAGCCGTCACCTGCCCTTGCCCTGCACCGCTCGATGTTTATTTTACAACAGCAAGCCGACGAACTTTTACTCAACCAAACCGGAGTAGGGCTTAGTCAAGTTAGGATAATGAGTCAGCTCCACTTCTCTGTTCCCAGGTCGCAACGAACTGTTGCTACGATGCTGCGCCAAACCGAAGCCAACGTCAGCCGACAGCTGCAAACCATGAAAAAACAAGGTTTAGTTAGCGTCGAACGTAATCGCAAAGACAGACGAATCCGTGAAGTCACTCTTACCCAAAAAGGCACCAAAACCTACCAAAAAGCCGAGAAAGTCCTAGAGCGGCACTACGATCAATTAGAAAAATTGTGGGGCGGAGCCGAAGCCAAAGACTTAACTAAAAGTCTGCAGCAACTAAACAAAATCTTCTAGAGTCTTATCCACTGATGAAAGACTTATTACTAAAGTTGATAACAATTGCCTATGCTGGAGTCGGTGTTGTTGGTCTAATTGCCTATTGGCCAACCATCAAGGACCTTTATTATCATCAAAAACCGAGCGCGAATGTGACGTCGTATATAATCTGGACGCTAACTTCTGGCGTGGCTTTTTTGTATAGCTTATTTATTTTGCCAGATTTACTTTTCAGGATTGTATCAGGCATTAATTTTGGAGCTTGTACTATGGTGCTTTTTTTGAGCCTGAAACTTGGTAAGACCACTAAGCAATAAAAAGATCACTGGAGCCAATAGCAGTGGCAATAAGTGCCATCTTCTTCCCGCTCATTGCGCTATGATATCAGAGTCTGTTTGGTTGCAGGCTCAACTATAACCTCGGTGTGAATATCTGGGCCAACTTCATCCTTTGAATTTGAGCTGAATAACAAAGCTCGGGCGATACCGCCGAGAACCTTTATGCCATCAATATTTCGGCCGGGATCTTTAAGTACACGGCTAGCCAGTCCGCCTAATCGGCGAAATCCTTCCAAACTAAAGACAGGTACAAATTCTTCTTGGGCAGTATCATATAAACCAAGACCGTTACCAGCATTGCTGGCTTGCTCTCCGCGTCGGATAAAAGCTAGGCCGGAACGCCAAATGGCCCGATACACCCAGGCGATATTTTCGGGCATAGTTAATTCATCTGTTATCCGGTCAATTTCGGAGGGCAGAATTGACCAGCTAATAGTCGTTGTGTCTGATCTATGTTCATCCGAATTTATACGTCTATGACTGACCAGCGGTCCGATGGTTGCCGATCCATCCTTTTTGAGGAATTGAATGATATTCTCCATTGATTGGCGGGCTAATTCAGGCTCCTCCAAAGCTAATAACGGCAGCAGCCAATATGAATAAACGCGGTCAAATCGGCTCTTGAATTCACGAGGCGGCGTAATGATATTTCCCTGCACAAGTGTTAAGTTCGGTTGGGCTGTCTGGAATTGTTCGACTCTTTCTGAGTTGTAAGACAAGTCAAAGTTTGTCCAAGAGACATCTTTTCGACGAGCTGTAACTTGTTGTCCGAGTGTTGATCTACCGGCTCCAACATCTAAAATCTGCGAATTTACCGGTAAACTATCGGCAAGATCATCAATTGACTGATAACCGTATACCTTAGCCAAAAAATTTCCACTGCGGCCGGTTATAGGTGCAAGTTCATATAGATGCTTCATTAGCGAATGGCTCAATAACAGGAGCTAATTTAATCAGAAAAGGCCTTACAGTACAAGCATTATGGGTGATTGTCAAGAAGATGGTTATGTGCTATAATTACAGATTACGGGGCTGAATTTAGCTCGACGTTGAACTTTATCAACTAGTTTGCAGGTCGCTTGTCAGCGTTATTGGCAAAACAATTTTAGATGGCGAAAAACTATCTATTCGCGAATTTGTTGCCAACTTGTTTGGTCGACAGTTCGCACCAGTTCTCGCTTAACTTAAGTTCGAGAACCGCGCCTGAACGCCACACCAGATAATGTTCAAAAGCGTGTCATATCATCTGGTTGCTGAAACTTTACTTTCCATAAAGTTTCCTAAGACTTAGGAATAGGAAAATCGGTTTTTTTGGCCGTTACCTAGCCGACCTTCCGAAAATTTTAAACGGTCTAAACCTGTAGACGGCTAGCTCGATAAACCGACGGACGTGGGTGTAATACCCACCAGCTCCACCAAATGAGCATCAGAAGCATTTTCTGGTGCTTTTTTGATTATTCTCTCACTTATGGTATAGTATATCCATAAGTTTATTTTTCCGGGAGAGCGATATATGTCTGAGCGCTTTGTTGAATATATGCCTGATGATCAGGCGGTGCTATTTAGTCCATCTCACGGATATCTTTGTCTTGTTGAACAAAGGTTAGTGACAGAATTCGACGATCTCGTAGGGGAGCTAGCACTAAACCAAATTGTACATTTGGTAGAAAATCGTACCTCTTTGCCGAAAAACCTTAGGTTATATGGACTTGTGCCCTTTTCCTCTAAGAAGAATGGAACTTGTAGTACATTAGAGACTAGCGCTTGGTCGTACAATTGGCTTAACGGCATTATTCCACCCACTGAACTTCCATATTTAGATACCGGTTTGGCAATTGGTCTAACTTTTAAAGGAAGATTATCTGCAGTTGCTGGCGCAGGCATAAACAGGGATGAAAAAGCCCTACAGATAAAGCAAATTCAAGGCACTGTTGTAGTTGATCGAGAAGAATGTGCTAACGAAGCCGAAAGACGATCTCGCTATAAAATGAGTGGTCTGCACGGGGGCATATTATGGCGTGACACCCTTGTAGAAGCTTGGATAGAGATTGCTAGAAGATTGGGCATTGAACTGGTGCAAATACGGGGAGCTGCTAATAACGGATATCGTACGGAGGTCAGAAAAGACCGATTAATAAAGGGTTATGACATAGTGGCTTACAGAATGGGTTTTCAGTATGATGAAGAAACCCTCAATTGGTTTAGAACTACTTCCGTAAGCTAGAGATATTTAACGAGAATCCATCGGCTCATGCCTTAAAATAAAGATATGGCGGAGCTTTCGGCGAGGAACGCAGTGACGGTTAGGCTAGGTGACATAACAGTCAACCGGTTGGGGTTAGGGACTAACCGAATTGCTGATAATGAGCAGTCGCGAGCGGTGCTTAAACGAGCGGTGGAACTTGGCATAAACTTCATTGATACGGCTGATAAATACGGCCAAAGCCAGGAGGTTATTGGTCAGACACTGACGCCTTATCGGCGCGGGGTAATTGTAGCCACTAAAGGCGGCTGGAGTGAAGATAACGATCCGGCCAGTTTGGCTGACAAAATTGATAACAGTCTTAAGCTTTTGCGGCTCGACCAACTGCCGCTTTGGTTTCTGCATCGAGTAGATCCAAGCCTGCCGATTGAAAAAACTATGGAATTTTTAAAAAGTCAGCAAGCCGCCGGAAAAATCAGACACATCGGCTTATCTGAAGTAAAAATTGATGAGATTGAGCGAGCCCGAAAGGTCGTCGAGATTGTATCCGTCCAGAATCATTACAACCTGATGGAACGTGAGCATGACGATGTCTTGGATTATTGCCAGCGTGAAAGTATTGTCTTTATCCCATTCTTTCCACTAAGAAGCGGTAGCGTGATGTTGAATCGCCGCTTACAAGAAGTAGCCGACAAATACCATAAAAGCCCGGTTCAAATAGCCATTGCATGGTTACTGGCTCGCTCGCCGGTTATGCTGCCAATTCCGGGCACTCTTTCAATCGAGCATTTGGAAGCCAATATCGCGGCTACGGCGATTAAGCTAAAAAAGGAAGATTACGACTATCTTTCGGCTGGCTAAACACAAGCAATATCAGCTCAAGCTTGCTATTATTAAATCAGATGAACGCCGACACAAAACTGATATTTTTCAATGCTGACGGCACGCTGGTTGACGGCATGCAATATTTTTATCAGCATCTCTGGGAATTTTTTGGCGTTGATAAAGAAAAGACCCGGACAGTCCTAAAACAGTACATATCCGGCGAGATTAATTATGTTCAGTTTGTGGAGAATGATGTTCGACTGTTGCGTGAGGCCAATGCCAGCAAGCGGGCGATTGTTAATGCGATTATGAATTTGCATCCGATGGAGGGAGCCATCGAGACCCTCCGCTCATTAACTGAACGCGGCTACAAAATGTTTGCTATATCGAGCGGCATTGATTTGGTGATAGAGGCTGTTTATGGAACAGACTATAAAGCTTTGTTCGAAGAAATTTTTGTTAACCAGTATCATTTTGATAACGACGGTAAACTAACCAGTGCGACACCTGCCAGATACGACGTTGATCACAAAGCCGACTGCGTTAAAGAGATGACCGCCAAATACAATGCTTATCCGGGTAACTGTGTTTACGTGGGAAATAATGAAACCGATGCTACCCCGGCTCTGCTAGTTGGAACATCAATTGCTTTCAACAGTAAATCTGAAAGATTGGTAGAAGTTTCGACTCATCACATTGAATCAGAAGATCTGTTTGACATCATGAAGTTCGTAGCCTGAAATAACTAGATGAAGACGCCAGCCGGCGAACCATTTAGTCAAGAACTTAATAAATGGCTGGGTGGTGATGGTCCGAAAACAATAGCCTCGCTGATAGAAGTTTTTGGCAACCGCAGCTTTGCTATCATTATTTTGTTGCTAATGATAATTCCGGCTCTGCCAATACCAACCGGCGGTATTGTCCATGCCTTTGAACTGGTTGTCATGTTGCTGGCACTGGAGATGATAGCCGGTTTTAAAAAAATTTGGCTGCCGGCCAGCTGGCAGAATAGAAAGCTTGGTCATTTTTTGGAAAAGCGGGCCATACCGATAGTTATAAAGTACATCCGCTGGTTTGAGAAAAGATCCAGCCCACGATTACGGAAAATACTTGATTGGCGACCAACCACCCGAATAGCTGGTCTGTTCATCTTAGTTTTTACTTTAGGCGCCTTTCTGTCGCCGCCGTTTACCGGTTTGGACACCTTGCCTTCGGTAGGTGTCGTCTTAATTTGCTTAGCCTTTATTCTCGGTGACGCCATGCTACTCGTATTGGGAATACTGATTGGCAGTTTGGGTCTAGCGATAGTCATCGGCCTTAGTACGCTAATTGTCAATTTAGTGCATAAGCTTTTTAAAATCGACTCTGAGACGAGTATTATGATAATTAAGAAATATATCTTTGGAGGTGAGTGATGGCCGAGGATGATGTTGAGGAAAAAGAGATTGAGGACAAAGGGAAAGTAGTTAAGTCAAAACGCAAGTGGCCTAAGTGGGCCAAAATCTTAAGCGTTATTGCCGTAATTATTGGGGCAGTTATTATCATTGCCATTCTCGCTACTAGCGGCGTGGCCAAAACTGGTGATGAATTTTTGAACGCTATAAAGTCCGGCAATGCTGACGCCGCCTACGCCCTTTTTACCCGCGAGGCGGCCGCGGCTACTGATAAAGCCAGCTTTAGGCAAACTGTTGATCGAATCAAACCGATATTAAACGGTCCAACCAAAATGACTGACCGCGAAGCTAAAGGCGAGACCGGCCAGGCCGCCACCGGCAAGGTGGTTTACGAGATAAAAGGCACTGACGGTGTTACCTATCAGCTGACCATCAACCTGCAAAAGGAGGATGGTAAATGGAAAGTCTTAAACTTCGAGAGTACAAAGAAGAAGTAGAGGTAAGCCAAACATGAACTACAGCCAGTTAAAATCAGGCTCCGATTGGCTGGCGCTGATGAAGAGTTTTTATTTTCCAACGGCCGATAAGATAGAGGAGCTAAAAATACCAAAAATGCAATTTCTAAGTGTTAGCGGTAAAGGGGCGCCGACTTCTGAAGTTTTTCATAAAGCCATTCAGTCTCTTTATGGCCTAGCCTTCGGATTAAAGATGGGTTTAAAGTTCGGCAAGATTGACAAGCCGACTGGTTATTTTGATTACAAAATGCCGGCCTTGGAAGGACTTTGGTGGCAGTCGGGCGGCTGGGACATGGCCAGTCCCGAAAAATGGCAGTGGCGCTTGCTGATTATGCAGCCGCCGTTTGTCACGGAGCAGTTATTCGATGAGGCGAAAACCCAAGCCAAGCAAAAGCATCCGGAAATTCCTTACGATAAAGTCAGACTGGAAGATTTTGAAGAAGGCAGCTCGATACAGACATTGCATGTTGGTCCATATGATAAGGAACAGGCAACTATCGAAAGATTGATGGACTATGCCAAGGCGGCCGGTTATAAAATTGCCGGGCACCATCATGAGATCTACATGGGTGACCCGCGCCGGACTAAGCCGGAAAGGCTGAAGACCGTTTTAAGATATCACATTACAGAAAAGAGATAGCAGTGAAACTAAATAAAGAGTGGCACTTAAGCCACCGGATGCCCAAAAATCCGACGCCGCAACAACGGATTAAATGGCACCGCGAGCATCTGATGCACTGCGATTGCCGACAACCGACGGCCGCTATTCGAAAGCTATTAAACACCGAAGAAAATCCGCTAATTCAGAAACCAAAAGTAGGCAAATAATAGCCAGCAAGGAGAACAAAAAATCCGCCAAACCATTAACTTAAAAAATCTAAGTGGCTGATTCGATAGCGACTAGCCGTTCATATTTAACTAGTCTTTCTTTTGGCAAAGGCGCACCGAATTTAGCGCCGTCAGCCATTACCGCCCAGGCCAGATCAGCTATGAAATCGTCCATAGTTTCGCCGCTGCGGTGAGAAACAATTACAGCCCAGCCATATTCGCGAGCTTGTTTTATGGCGGCTAGGCTTTCACCGACAGTGCCGATTTGGTTAGGTTTGATAATTATGCCACTAAGGCTGTCGCGTTCATATGCTGTGCGCATTCTTTCAAGATTGGTCGTGGTTAAGTCGTCGCCGACGATCAGTGTTTTGTCGCCGAGTTGAGCTTTAAGTTTGGCAAACAGTTGAAAATCGTCTTCTCCGAAAGGATCTTCAAGGTAGCTGATATTAAACTGCTTAGCCATTTGCTGATAGGTTTGGTAAAGCCTGTTAGGACCATTATCGATGTTACTGCCGGCAGCATCGATACCAAATTCAAAGTCTCCTTCCACGGTCTTGGCCACATCAACGTAAATCTGGAGCGGTTCAAGATCGGATTTAAATTGCGGGGCAAAGCCGCCTTCGTCACCTATCGGCGCTCCAGTCAAATGATTAGATAATGCTTCAAAAAAATTCTTGCCAGCCTGGAGTGAACTTGATAGCGAATCTTGGATCGGAGTTACCAGATATTCCTGGAAGCGCAGGTCGTTGTTGGCATGCCTACCGCCGTTAATCATATTCATATATAACCTAGGCCGGCCGCTTCCAATTTTTCCGCTGTATAAGTTGCGCAGATACTGCCAAAGATCCAGCTTTTGACTTAGGCTGCTAGCTCTAGCAAAAGCCATTGATATACCTAAAGTGGTGTTGGCGCCTAGGCCGGATTTATTAGCGGTTCCATCCAGCTCTAACAATCTTTGTTCCAGGCTTGCCTGATCAAAGTCGCTAGCTTTCAAATTGTTGGAAATACGGCTGATGGCATCAACCGCTTTTGCCGGCGGCAGACTGACTGCCTCACATTGGCCGGTGCTTTTGCCTTGAGGTACTGATGCCACAGCCTGACTGCCATCATACAGCACCAGTCTTACTTCCAGCGTCAGCTGGCGACGCGAGTCGCTACTAAGACTCGCAGTTAACTGCTCGATTTTAGACATAGCCTAACTTACTAAGTTTTCTGGCCGGCCGCTTAGGAATGACTCGATATTGGCAACTGTAGTTTCGGCAATCCGCATAAGTGCCTCTTTGGTATTAAAGGCACTGTGCGGGGTCATTATGACGTTTGGCATTTTCATCAGCACGTGGCTGGCCAGAATATTTCTTAAAGACTGAAGATCGGTAGTTTTTTTACCTAGGTAATGCATTTCGTCTTTCATGGCATCTTCTTCCTCGATGACATCCAAGCAGGCCCCGGCGAGCTTGCCGTCTCTTAAAGCCGACACCAGCGCTTCGGTCTCAACCACCGCTCCGCGGCTGGTATTAATTAAGACTGCGCTAGGTTTCATAAGTCCGATATTTTGTGAGTTTATCAGATGGTGCGTTGCCTTGAGATACGGCACATGCAAGCTCACCACGTCACTAGCGGCCAGCAGCTGTTCTAGCTTATCGGCATATTGAAAACCAAGTTGTGTTGCCGCTTGATCATCGCGGATGGTGTCGTAGGCGATGACCTTCATACCAAAGCCATTAGCAATTTTGATGACATTTTTGCCAATCCGGCCGGTGCCAACCACGCCAATGGTTTTGCCTTTCAAATCAAAGCCCCGCAGGCTGGAAGGGTCAAAATCGCCGTCTTCTTTGATTTGGCGCATGCCGTCGTAGATGCGTTTGGATAAGGCCAGCAGTAGTCCAAAGGTATGTTCGGCCACCGTATTTTCGCCATAAGCCGGCACGTTAGTCACAGCAATACCTTTGCGCTTACAGACTTCCATATCTATATGGTCGTAGCCGGTAGAACGGGCGGCAATCATTTTGAGCCTGGGGAAACTGCTAAGCGCCGCCTTATCCACGTGACTGTCAACGAAAACGGAGATAATTTCACTGTCGTTGGCTTCTAGCTCATCATAAAATTCCACTTGGTGATCGGGTAGGTGAGATTTGAAGTAGGCATGTTCCCAGTCTTCGCAACCAAAAAATGTGATTTTGGCCATCAACTTTTCCTACTTCTAAGGCCGGCTTCTTCGCGGGCAACCAACGATAGTGTTTTAACTACCGTATCGGGATTAAGTGAGATGCTATCAATACCGCAATTCACCAAAAAGCGGGCAAAATCCGGAAAGTCCGACGGCGCTTGGCCGCAGATGCCGATGTATTTACCACGCGACTTAGTTTGTTTGATTACAGCCTGAATCATTTGTTTGACTGCCAAATCTTGTTCGTTGGCATCAGTTTTTACAGTATCAGAATCACGGTCAATTCCCAAAACCAGTTGGGTTAGGTCGTTTGAACCAATCGACATGCCATCAAACAAGTCCAGAAATTCGTCAGCCCGGATGACGTTAGCCGGGATCTCACACATCACATAAACTGCCAGCGTTTTATCATCTTGCCGGCGCAGGCCGTTTTTAGCCATAACCGCCAGAACTTGGTGACCTTCTTCAGGTGTGCGGCAGAACGGCACCATCACCATAACGTTAGACAGCGCCATGACATGACGGGCCTGCTTGATAGCTTGACATTCCAGACCAAAGGCTTGGCTAAAGCGCGGGTCGTAGTAACGCGAAGCACCACGCCAGCCAATCATCGGATTGGCCTCATTTGGCTCATACAATTCGCCGCCGATTAATGTTCGATATTCATTAGTCTTGAAATCCGAGAAGCGGATGATAACTGGATGTGGCCAGAAGGCCGCACCAATTTTGGCTATCCCCTCGGCTAGTTTGTCGACATAGTACTGTTTTTTATCATCATAGCCGGCCGTAAGCTGACTTATTCGATCTGCCACTTGACGTTTTTGTTTATCAGCCGAGCGGCGAAGCTCGTCATAGTTGATTAGGGCGCTTGGGTGAATTTGGATGTCGGAAGCAATGATAAACTCCAGTCGGCCTAAGCCGACACCCTTGACCGGAAGATAGTGATTAGCCATCGCCTCATCCGGTGAGCCGATGTTAATCATAATGTGGGTTTTGGTCTTTGGCAGTTTATCCAAACGATGTTCGATGCTGTCAAACTTAAGCTGACCGCTATAAATCGTGGCAGTTTTGCCGGATGAACAATCGACAGTTATCACGCCGCTTTTAGTTAGAACTTTGGTGGCGTTATGGGTGCCGACGATTGCCGGAATACCAAGTTCGCGTGAGACAATCGCCGCGTGGCTGGTCCGGCCGCCTTTATCGGTTACAATCGCCGAAGCCATTTTCATAATTGGTTCCCAGTCGGGGTCAGTTATTTCGGTAACTAAAATTTCACCCGGGCGGAATTTATGAATTTGCTTAGGACTTTTAATGATATGGGTGGCGCCAGCTGCTATTTTGGTACCAACAGCTGTGCCGGTAGTTAAAACTTGGCCCTTTTCTTTTAGGCGATATTCAGTATAGACGTTTTTATCAGCGGTGGCGTGGACTGTTTCTGGTCTGGCTTGAACGATAAACAACTGGCCGCTTAGGCCGTCTTTGGCCCACTCCATATCCATCGGCTGGAAATAGCCGCGTTTGGCGGAGAAATGCTGCTCAATCCTGACTGCCCATTTAGCCAAATGATTAGCTTCGGCATCACTAATGCTTAAGCTTATCCGTTCAGCTGCCGGGACGGAAACTCGCTTGGTACCTTGTTTGGAGTAAATGATTTTGTTGGCTTTTTCGCCAACTTGTCGGCTAATAATACCGAGCTTGCCGGCCTCTAGCGCCGGTTTAAAGACCATAAATTCATCCGGGATGACGCCGCCGCCAACAATAATTTCACCCAGACCGTAAGTTGAGTTAATAACCACCACCTTGTCGTAGCCGGTTTCCGTATCAATCGAAAACATAACGCCGCTGGCACCAACATCGCTTCTAACCATCTTCTGTATACCGACCGATAGCGCCACCTCATGATGAGCAAAACCCTTATCTTGGCGATAAGAAATTGCTCGATCGGTAAACAGTGAAGCGAAACAGCGTTTGATGGCGGCGAGCAACTGGCGCTTGCCAGAAACATTGAGGTAAGTTTCCTGCTGGCCGGCGAAAGAAGCGGTTGGTAAATCTTCAGCCGTAGCCGATGAACGCACGGCTACGCCGACTCGGTGGCCATAGCGTCTTTCCATTTCGGTGTAAGCTTTAACTATGGCTTGCTCGAGTTCTTTCTCAAAGCGGGCTTTTAAAATCAGACGACGGATAGCTTTGCCGCGGCGTTGAAGATCACGCAAGTTATGTGTATTTATGCCCGCTAGGATTTCACCAATCCGACTATCTAAGTTGTTACTTTGCAGAAATTGTTTGTAGGCTGTAGCTGTCACTGCAAAGCCGCCCGGCACCTGGACACCCAATGGAGCCAGTGTTGAAATCATTTCACCCAAGGCAGCGTTCTTGCCGCCAACCAGTGGCACGTCCTCGATGCTAAGATCCTCAAACCACAATATCGTTGTGTGTTGTTTATCCATTGCCTTTGCCTTTCAGGGCAATAATAAGATCTGAAACGTTGGCGCCGGTTCGGCCGGTGTCAAGATAATCGCCGACGACCGAGAAAAAACTATATGAGTCGTTATTTTTTAGGAACTGGCTTGGATCAAGTCCTAGCTTAGTGGCACGGTCTTTAGTTGAGCTATCAACCAGCGCTCCGGCGTAGTCGCTGTTATCAATACCATCAGAAGCAAGTGCCAGCACAAGCTCGCCTTGACCAATCTCATCGGCCGCGGCTATAGCTAATTCCTGGTTGCGGCCGCCATGGCCGGAGCCGTTGACGGTAACTGTTGTCTCGCCGCCAAAAAGCCGGCAGCTAGTTGGCTGGCTGGTGTGGATTTGGCCACCGATTTGCCGACCAACTAGGCGAGCTTCGCCAGAAAGCTCGGTTGTCTCAATAGTAGTTTGATAGCCAAGCTTAAGAGCACTTTTCTCCATAGCCGCTAGGGCAGTTTGGTTACTGACCGTTAGATGGTTATAAACAGCCTCAAAATATTTATCTGCCTTTGGCGTTTCCAGCAGTTTCGGGGCATTCAAGTTATAACGCTTGAGTACTTGTTGAGCATCAGCAATAGTTGTCGAATCCTTGACGGTTGGCCCGGAGGCCACAAACTCAAGTTGGTTACTGGGCACATCTGAAAAAATTAGGCCGACTACTTGAGATGGATAAGCAGCTTTGGCTAAGCCGCCGCCACGGGCAGAAGACAGATGCTTTCTAAGGATATTAATTTCCTGAATCGTCGCACCCGAGCGGAATAAAGCTTCTAGTAGATTTTTCTCATCTAGGCAGCTAAAGCCGTCTGGTGGTAGGCAAAGAAGAGTCGAGCCGCCACCGGAGATGACTACGATAACTAGATCCTCGCTAGTTGTCTGTTTCAAAAAAGCGACAATCTCTTGGGCTGCTGCCACACTTTTAGCGGATGGCATGGGGTGAGAGCCAATCAGTGGCTTTGTTTTAGTCAAACCTTTAGTTGGCGCAATGTCTAAGATGATGCCGGCAGTCAACTTATCACCCAATATATTTTCTAACGCGATGGCGGCCTCACCGGCACATTTACCAACACCCGCAAGCAAGATTCGACGATTGTCTAGCTCAAATTTCAGCGGTCCGACTCGCAAAGTTTGACCCTCAATTGACACGGTCTGCTTAATAACAGCTTGGGTATCGATGGCCGCTAGACCGTCTTTGGCAATTTGCAGGGCATGTTGGCGTAGCTGGGTAGTAGCGAGTTTTTCGCTGTTTTTGATTTTTTGCATAGAAGGAGGCTATTGTTTGGATACCGTTATGTTTAAGATTAGCACGGCCGGCTATCAGGAGCAAACAGATTACTAATGTTTTCCGTCAAGGAGTAGAATAAAAATAGATAAGCATTGAAATAGCGGAGAGGCAGATGGACCTAAAACCATTGCAGGAGCTAATCAACCTATCGGGCAGAGCCGCCATTGTCACTGGCGGTGCTAAGGGTATTGGCCAAGGTATTTGTTATCGTTTGGCCGAAGCCGGCGCTGCCGTCTTGGTAGCTGATATGGATGAAACGGCCGCCCAATCGACGGCTCAAGAACTGGTGTCCAAAGGCTGGCGAGCGGCAGCCTTCAAAGTTGACGTTTCTAGTGAAGATGAAATCAAAGCTATGATTGGAGCCTGCCAACAGCAGTTTGGCAGCTTAGACATTTTGGTCAATAATGCCGGTATTTATCCGAACGAGCCCTTATCACAAATGAGCAAAGAGGATTTTGAGAAAGTTATGAGAGTAAATTTGGAAGGTGTCTTTTTGACGACCAAGTATGCTGCCGAAGTCATGAAGGCCGCAGGAAAAGGCGGACGGATTATCAACATTACTTCGATTGACGCGCTGCATCCGTCGATGGTCGACTTAGCCCATTATGACGCCTCCAAACACGGCGTTTGGGGCTTTACCAAAAACTCAGCACTGGAGCTAGCACCGCATAAAATTTGGGTTAATGCTATTGCGCCAGGCGGCATCCAGACACCGGGTGTCGAAGCCATGCAATCACAAATAAAAATGCCAGCCGGCGCCGATCCAAAAGCCATGATCGAGGCCTTTATGGCCAAGATCCCAATGCACCGGATGGGTGAGCCTGACGAAATTGGCAAGGTTG
>Ga0155636_116_pt1 | contig 23758 bp, 27 predicted proteins | sample RifCSPhighO2_12_FD_107293 | JGI IMG/M metagenome (GOLD analysis project Ga0155636, IMG submission 107293) | Candidatus Saccharibacteria bacterium RIFCSPHIGHO2_12_FULL_47_16b | reverse complement strand
CTCGACTAGACAATTCTGTCATAGTTGACACTATACGCCATATCTGTTAAAACAGCGATTGCTTATGCTAAACCGAGGGCCTTTTCGATTTTTTGGCGGAAGTCGTCAAGTGTTGAGTTGTTTTCTATAAAGATGTCGGCCTGGGCTTTGACTTTAGATAGGCTTAGGGTGGCTTCGTCACCGCGGTGCTGCATTTCGACTTTTTCGTCTTTTAGAAACTCCTCATAGGCCATCTGGCTTTCCTTATCACGTTGGCGGCTGGCTACTCGTTGATAACGAATTTTCGGATCAGCGTCCACCCAAACCATTATTCCGCCGGCTTTTTTAACAGCTTCTGCTTCGCCGCTATTTCGAAGTGAGCCAACTACTAAACCATTGAACTTTTTACCGGTTTTTTTAAATTCGTCGACTGCCATATCCACCAGTACACCGAGCCCTTTTTTGCGGCGCCACTCGGCACTGATTTGTCTTAGCGGCTCGCGCTCCGGTTTGAGACCGCGTTTTTTGGCCTCCTCACGCAGAAAATCAGACACAGTAATAAATATAAAGCCGTGATACTTAGCTAAAATCTCACCGAGCGTATCTTTGCCCGCCCCGTTTGTCCCAGCCAGCCCAATAATTTTCATGATTCTTTTTAGAGGTCTGATCTTGCAAAAAGATAGGTAAAATCTAGTGATTTTGCATAAAATCTCTTTGCTTTTTGCAAGGTCAGACCTCATATAAGTTTACTGCAAATATTCGTGTAACTTTCTGGTGTCTTTGTGTTTGCGTAGTTTGGCTAGAGCTTTAGCTTCAATTTGGCGGATACGTTCGCGGGTGACTGAAAATTCCTGGCCAACCTCCTCTAGCGTGTGGCTTTTGCCGTCGTCCAAACCAAAACGCAGCCGCAGGATTTTCTGTTCACGTTCTGTTAGTGAGCCTAAAATCTTCTTGACTTGCTCCTTCAATAATTGCTCGGAAGCTGATTCGGTTGGTGTTTTGGTGTCTTCATCCTCGATAAAATCACCTAACACTGAATCTTCTTCGTCGTCACGCACGGAAGCGTCAAGACTGGAAATATCCTGTTTGATTTTCATGATGTGCTCAACCTTATCAACGTCCATTTCCATGGCTACCGCAATTTCTTCGTTGGTTGGTTCGCGGTTTAGCTCTTGCGTTAGCCGTCGTTGGGTGCGCAGCAGTTTATTAATGGTTTCAACCATGTGCACCGGAATCCGAATGGTCCGAGCTTGATCGGCAATCGCCCGTGTTATTGCCTGGCGGATCCACCAAGTGGCGTAGGTTGAGAACTTAAAGCCGCGCTCCGGATCGAATTTTTCGACGGCCCGTAGTAAGCCGGTATTACCCTCTTGAATCAAATCCAGCAAATCCAGCCCGCGGCCAACATAGCGTTTGGCAATTGAAACAACTAGGCGCATGTTAGCCTCGGCCATGGCATCTTTGGCCCGCTTGTCGCCGGACACGACTTTCTTAGCTAGAGCCAATTCTTCCACGGGCGTCAGCAGCGGAATTTTCCCAATTTCGCGCAGGTACAGACGAACCGAATCATCAGAAATATCATCAATGTATGACTTATCCTCAACTACCTCTTCTTCCTCCTCGGTCTCCCATTCGTTAGAAAAACCACTGGCGTCTGGTTCGGTAGCCTCAATCAGTTCAATCTCGTTTTCAATCAGCTCGGCGTAAAGTTTCTCCAAAACGTCAATGTTGGCCGGTGTGTCAGGAATTTGTTTGAAGATCTCAATTTGCTTGAGGCTGCCTTCTTTTTTGCCTTTAGTTAAAAGTTTTTGAATCTCCTTATCATACGGACTAGGCTCTTTAATCGGTTTAGCCGCTGGTTTAGCCTTAATCGGTCTAGCTTTGGCGGCTTTACGAGTTTGAACTCGCCGTATGGCTGGCTTAATCCGCGTTGGCTTGGGCTTGGGCGCATTTTTTCTCTTGGCCATCATGTTCCTTTCGTCGCAATGCTCAATTATCAATGCTCATTGCTCAATGAATTATTAATGACACATTAATTCAATGCATTGCTGCATTGATTACTTGACCATTCATTGAACATTGATACTTGAAAATTGTACATTATTTTATCAGTTGATTAAGTTGGTTAACTTTTTTTAAGTACTTGTCCAGTTTTTTTTCGTCGTCAGTTTGGTGCATCAGGCTAGCCAGACGAGTTTTGGCAATTTTTACGTATTTTTCGATTAGACGTTGTTTGAGACCGGCAGCCTGCTCGGCCAAATCATCGCTCGGCAGGCTTTGGTATAGCTCCTCAAACTGTAGGGTTAGTATCTTAACATAATCGGCTGCTGGCTGCAAGGGTTTAGGCAAGGTCTTGCCTCGAAAATCCGGATTTTTCTTTAAAAAATCAAAAACCAGCCGGGATGAGCCATCACTAAAATACTGCGGCTTGCAATCATCCAGTAAATACCTGATTTTTGGGGCAAAGAAAGTCATTGCCAAAAAATGATCCTGCAACTTCTGGTATTCAGCCGCGGCTAGGTCTAGCGCTGGTATATCTTTAGGCCGGCGGCGCGGGGTTATAGTTGTTGAGGCGCTTACTCGTTCAAACTTAGCTTTGACTGCTTCCAAACTGCTCTGCGTTACTTCGGCCACTATTTTTAAGTAGTGTTCCTGTTCCAAGGCGTCTTGCAAGCGCCGGACTACTGCCAGCACAGCGTCTGAAAACTCTCGTTTGCCTTGGGCGGTAGTTAAATCAAGGCTTTGACGATATTGGTCAATCACCCAATCCGGCGCGTATTTACGTTCTTCAATCGCCTTTTGCCACGCATCAACGCCTTTTTTCCTAATCAACTCATCGTTGTCCTTGGCGTCTTTAAGGTTGATAATGCTTAAATCAACGCCAGTCTTCTGGGCTAGTGGGATTGAACGAATGGTCGCCTCCAGCCCGGCCCGGTCGGCATCAAAGCATAAGCGAATATCGCCAGTGAAGCGCTTAAGTAACCGCAGGTGAGGCTCGGTCATGGCCGTGCCAGCACTGGCTACCACATTACGTACGCCGGCTTGATGGCTAGCAATTACATCCATATTACCTTCTACAACTACGGTGTAACCTTGCTTTCGAATTGCTTCCTTGGCCAGATGCAGGCCAAAAATGTGGCGGCTTTTATCATAGACCAAAGTCTGTGGTGTATTAATGTACTTAGGCGCATCGGCTGTCTCTTTTAGAAGGCGGGCAGTAAAGCCAACCACTTGCCCTTGGCTATCAGCTAGCGGAATCATAATCCGACCGCGAAACATATCAAAAGCCCGATCGCGCCGCTCGCTGGCCAGTCCAGCCAGTTTAACCTCATGCATGTCAAAACCATTTTTACCTAAAAAGTCAGCTAAAGCTGTTCGATTGCCGGGAGCATAACCAATTTGCCAATCCAGCAGAGTCTGTTTACTAAAGCCTCGCTTTTTTAGTAAGTACTCCAAAGCTGCTCGATTAGTTATTAATTGCCTTTGGTAAAACCTGGTGGCTAATTCTAAGGCTTTGAGAATGTAGGCCTTTGGCCGCTCTGGTTTGGCGCCCTTTGGCGCAAACTGCGATAAGTCAATCCCGGCTTTACGAGCTAAAAGCTCGAGTGTGCCGCGAAAGTCCAGCCCTTCCATTTCCATGACAAAACTAATCATGTCGCCGCCTTTGCCAGAACTAAAATCGTGCCAAATCTGTTTTTCTGGACTAACCATAAAGCTGGGCGTCTTTTCATTAGTCCATGGACTTAAACCCTTGAAGTTACGGCCACTGCGCTTAAGTTGGACGTATTCACCAATCACATCCTCAATATTTAATCGAGCCTTAATCTCCTGAACTGCGTCCATATGTCCAGTATAACTGGACAATTATCAATTTACATTTTTCAATTTTCATTGAGTTTTCATTTATCAATTATCAATTCCAGCTTTGACTTAAAGCCAATTAAAAGTTATAAGTATTCGGATGAGTATTTTTCACAGAGGTCCGGAGTTGCCGCCTAATATAGTAAGTGGTGCTGAAGTTGATATTTCGAGTGGCGAACTGGAGAAAATTCGCAGACTCCTGGAAGAAAATGGACCGGATAAGTTGTCGAATCTTGAGGCCTTAGAGCGAATAGAGCATATGATTGCTCGGCGCACCGACTTGGTCGCCGAATCTCATTTTAAAAGACTTGGCCAAATAGATCCTTTTAATCCTGATTTTGAAGTTACTCTTGAGTTGACTTCAACGAGTGGTGAAAAACAAACACCAAGGCCGGCACTATCGGTAATAACCCGCCGTCTGCGTTGGGCAAAAGAAGATAATAACCGAGGACTTGATCTCGAGTACTGGAACGCTGATAGAAACTCAAGATTCTTTTCTTACAGTCATGTGGTCGTACCGATGTCTACGGTTATAACAAGAACAAAAACCGGTGGCGAAAGACATTATGCCGATTTTTCTCAAATGGGCCTGATCAAAGACTTGGAAGCTCGAAACATTTATATTCAGAACCTTTATGACACGCTTCGGGCTATCTTTGAGCCGCCAAGTCAATAATTTCCAGCTTTCAACCCTATACCCTAAACCCTAGCCCCTGTTACAATGTGCTTATGCTACCTGAAGATAAAAACACATTACCGCCGCAGCCGAATTTTGATTTTATTATGAAAGATGAGCCTAAACCGAAGCGCAAGTTCGGCCTGCCTAAAATGACATGGCCGATGTTGGTGATTGTAATTGGAGCTTTACTGGCTATTTTGATAACAATTTTTGGGTTGGCTTTCCGCGGTTCCGGCAATACCGAAAAAATCTATAGCCTCATTTCGCAAACTGCGGAAATCGTTAGGGTCAATTCACTAGCCACTGGCCAGGCCAAGGATGCCGACACCAAGAATCTGATAGTTACAGCCTCGGCTGCCTTATCCAGTCAGCAAAAACAACTTCAAGACTATTTGAGCAGTAAAAAAGTTAAGATTGATAATAAAAAAATTGCGCCGGCCGCTAGCAGCGATATTGACAATAAGCTCAAGGACGCCTTGGCTAATAATATCTATGACCAAACATACCTAAACTATCTAAAAGGCGAGCTGACCTCTTACCAAAATTCACTAGACACTGCTTACCAATCAGCTGGTAGCGAACTTAAAAGCATTCTATCGGCAGCCTATGGCAGCACTGCCGTGATCCTCTCGGCCCCCCAACTCAAATAGACAATAAACAATCAGCAATAAGCAATAAGCAAATTTTTTGTTTATTGTTTATTGTTTATTGTTTTTTACTAGGTCGTAACTATGACGAATTAAATCCTTTATTTCTTGATCATTTAACTGCCCAGTCAGCACGAAAGTGTTCCAATGCTTTTTGTTTAAATGATAACCGGGCATAACCGTATCGTACTTAGCACGCAGAGTCTCGGCTAGTTGAGGATCGCACTTTAAACTGATTCGCACTGGCTTTTTGCCTTCCATAATCAGCGCAAACATCTTCCAGTCGCCACGCACCGCCTTGCCCTGCCCACCGACGGAGCCGGCGGCACCGGCAGACTCTTGGCGCATTGCGGCGTCAGTAACGCTACCTCGCTCACTCACCGTAGTTCGTCTACGGCTCCTTCGCTCATCGCTAAGCTCGTGAGCTGACTTTGACAAGCTTGGCTTTGCCGAGATTGTAAAGTCAAGCCCTTGTCTTCCTTGCACTGCATCCAAGTGCGAGGCGCTGGAAGCAACAAATACTTTATAGACGGCTACCTCCTCGCCGAATGGATAATCCAGCCGTGCCTTAGGCAGGCTTAGAATAAATTTTTCGAGTTGCTTATGAGAAAAAGACTTGTTCGTAGTTTCTAGTCGTTTAGCCCTTGGCCATAGAGTTAACCCACCAAGCGACTACGATCAGAACGGCGTAGACGACTAGTGAAGTCCAGAAGGCACTCCATGCCCAAGCTTCACCGCTGCTGAACCAGTCGCCGAACAGCATGCCGCCGACGCTGTTGAAGAAGTTGAACGTGGCGAAGCCGAAAATAACGGCTGTTGTTAAATTGTTGACTCTTTCGTTTTTGAGCATGTCCATAGTTTCCTATGCCTCCTTAATTGATACATATAATATAACCCCGAAAGGCTAGTTTATCAATCTAGCTGTGAATAAATTTATTTGTCGGGTTTAAAGCCTAAGCAAGCCGAGTTAATACAATAATGCACACCGCTAGGGTGGTCTTTAACGCCTTCAAATAAATGACCAAGGTGGGCGCCGCAGTTTTTGCAAAGCACTTCCACTCTATGCACGCCAAGACTGCTGTCGTCTTTCAGCTCAACAGCATCACTTTTGGCAACTTCAGCAAAGCTTGGCCAGCCGGCCAGCCCTGGTTCTTTAGATTCGAATTTTGATGAACTACTAAAAAGTTTCGCCCCGCAGTTCACACAGGTATACATACCAGCTTTGTTATGGTTAACGTATTGCCCGCTAAATGGTGCCTCGGTGCCCTTTTTAAATAAAATGTCTTTCTGCTCTTTTGTTAAATTTTTATTCATTTGTTTGGCCATAATCTTTCTCCTTTACTTCATTTTAGCAAGGCCCATGTAATGGGTTTTTAGTTGGGGTTCAAAATGCTCGACGGCGTAACGCAAGGTTGTCCGCGGCATGGTGGCCGCATGTCTATCCAAAAATTTTTCAAGTTCAGCTCGTCCGGCGTTTTTGCCTATCTCGCGCAGCATCCAACCAACAGCCTTTTGAATTAAGTCGTGTTTATCATCAATCAGTATATCGATAATTTTAAAGGCATCGGTAAAATCGCCCTGACTAATCCAGCCGGCGGTCGAAAGCATGGCGATTCGTCTGTCCCAAATGGATTTTGATTTGGCCAATTGAACTAAAACCGCCCGAGAATGGTTGGTTAGATAATCGCCAAGGATGTATGGCGCCGAACTATCAACCAGGTCCCAATTATTAACATAAGCTCGGTTCTTATGATAGAAGCTGGCGATAGTCTTCTTACCTGCATCATCAGCTCGTTTATATTGATCTACCAAAATAAATAGCCCGGTTAGACGTTCCTCGTGCCACGGGCTGACAACTAATTTTTTAACTTCAACTAGATCGAGATCGCCAAATTGCTTGGCAATTTTTCTTTGCTCGGGCACTGTCACGCCCAAAAATTTATCGCCCTCGGCGTACTGACCCGGGCCGGACTTAAAAAACCAAGCCGAGACTTTGGCTTTGGCCGTTGTGGCTAACTTCCGCAAGGCCTGGCCTACTTCTTCTGCCCTCACATTTTCTCCGGTGCGGTAATGTTCAGTAGACCTAAGCCATCTTTCAAAACATTGGCATAAGTTCTGACAAGTTCAAGACGAGTCGCTTCCCGCACATCACCAATCACTCGGTTATTTTCATAAAAACGGTTGAAAACTTGGGCCAGCTCATAAAGATAAGTGCAAATATGGCTGGGCAACAGCTCATCAGCGGCAGCCTCGACCACTTCGGCAAACTCCCCAATTTTCCGAACCAAACTTCTCTCCTGCTCATCAAATTGGAAGCTACTGTCTACTGTCTTCTGTCTACCGTCTGCTTTTTGCAATATGCTATTCGCCCTAACAAACGCATATTGCAAATATGGTCCGCTATTGCCTTCCAAGCTAACGGATTCGGCCGGGTCAAACAGAATGTCAGCGCCAATTCTTTGCTTCAAAAAAGCGTATTTAACGGCTCCCAACGTCACAGCAAAATTGGCGACTCGGTTAGCCTTTTTATTGGCTTCACTAACCGCGTCCAGCACGTCCTCGGCTTTAATGATGTTACCCAAACGGCTGCTCATTCTAATGCCACTACTAAGTTTAACTATGCCATGCGTAATATGAGTGGTTTTCTCAACCAGTTCGGGTTCGAATTGTTCGACAGCTTTTAACACCACTTGCATATACTCATAAATTTCGTTATCGGTAATGACAATTGACCTATCAAAATGATAATCCTGCCACTTTTTGAGGATTAAACCGACATCTTTGGTTTCATAAGTTGGCAAGCCCTGGCTGTTAATAAAAACTCGGGTGTGCATATTGTGGACCTCGCCCTTAAAAACAATGGCTCCATCGCTTTCCTCAAAAACCTTGCCGACGTTGTCTTTGACGGCCTTAAGACCGGATTCGACTGTTGTGCTTTCCGGGTAATATTTTTCAAAGCCTGATCCAATTTTTTTATAAAACTGGTCAAAGTAGTCATAGCTCCACTGCCGAGTGGTCCAGTAAATTTGGGCTAGCGGCGAAGTTTTATCTTTCTGTTCATGCAGGCCGTAAATTTTTTCGTTTAGGGTTTTAATTTCGGCCTTGGCCGCCTCGTCTTTTTTGTATAAATCATTGCCCTCGACATAACGCTCGGCCAGCCATTGAGCCCGCTGGTCTGGCTCAACTTCTGCCAGTTCTTCAGCATTCTCGCCGCCCAACTTTTGGATGACGGTATAAAGAGCCTTGGCCACATGCAGACCAACGTCGCCGCCAAAATTAACCCGGTGAACATTCGCCCCGACCGCTTCCAGCAGTTTGGCGATGCTGTCGCCAACCACGCTGGTATAAAGATGACCAACGTGCAAAACCTTGAAGGGATTGGGATCAGAATATTCAGCCACGACTTCTTGGTCTTTTAATTTTTGAGCTGGCCGAGCCGTCATTAATTTGGTCAAAGCCTCATCATTAAGCCGGAAATTAATAAAACCCGGCTCGGCAACGGTCGGCTTACCGTCCAGAAGCGGCGAATCAATAGCTTCAACCAAAGCAGCGGCGATTTCGGCCGGTTTTTTGTGCACCTGAGCAGCCAGCTGCATAGCCACGTTGGTGCTAAAGTCACCAAATTTTTCTTCCGGCCGAGTCAGTTCCGGCTCGATATCCGCTCCAAACAGTTTTTTCGCGGCGGCCGAAATCGCCGCCTTCAACTCCTCGTGCATACAATTATCATAACAGTTCCAGAGCTTCACACTTGAGCAAAGTTCAAGGCAGCGGTGAGAATCGAAGCGAGGCGTATTTGAAGATACGACGAGCAAGAATCGCAGCCGATAACGCCGAAGTTTGCAAGAGCATCAGCGGTGCGGCCGGCTCCGCCGGACGGCAGGCTGGTGCGGTGTGGAGTTCTGGGGCTTAAGGAACTGCCAGATTGCGAGGTACAGCCCGCCAATCACCACAAACAACAAACTTGTCACATTAATCATCCGTGGGTGGCCAAATGGATCAATCAATCTATCGTAGGTATTTAGAATTAACCCGCCAGGATTCGCTAAGACGTCCCAAGAATTCCAGCGCAAATCGCGGCCAAGGTAGATAGCAAAGCCAGCCGCCAAAATTACTAAGCCTATGATAACGGCTGACCTCCAGTGACTTAATCGTTTAAGCAACTGCTTGTGGATTAGGTACAAACTGGTGAATCCGGCCAAAAAACCAGATGCCACAAGTATATTAATTAAGGCAATATCATAGAGCTGGCTAATTTCGCCAGTGTCTTCTATATGAATAAAATCGGTCATGACATACCAAGCGTTAGGTAAAAAGGCCAGCCATAACAGCAGCAGGCCTAACCCCTGCCAACTTAGCCATTTATGTTCTTTCAAATAGCGTGTCAACAGCCAGGCCGATAGTAATGCCAGCCAAGCCAGCAGAATATTTTCCGGAATAAACCAATAGCGCGGCGTGCCGGTAATTAAATAGCGCAGTAAGAACAAACCTAGACAAAGCGTGTTAATAACGACGGCCGCTCCAATAAAACGCTTCTCCGCCCCGCTTAAGGTCATACTTGCATTATATAGAAACTGAAGATAACTTTAGTGTAATGAAGCTAATGATAATTTGGGGTAGTACCCGGCAGGAGCGTAAGGGAGGACCGGTAGCTTATTGGGTTAAGTCGGTCGCCAAACGCGACAAACGTTTTGACAAAGTTGACTTTGTTGACCTGCGCGAGCTTAACCTGCCCTTTTATGACGAACCGGTTGACGCCTTCAGCATCGCTAAACCAGAGGATTATACCAGCCCCGAAGGTCAGGCTTGGGCTGAACGAGTAATTAAGTCTGATGCGGTTATTTTAGTGACGCCGGAATACAATCATGGTCCGCCAGCAGTTTTAAAAAACGCCCTCGATTACGTGGGCAATCCCTGGATCGATAAACCGGTCGGACTAATTAGTTACGGCGGCCGGGTTGGGGGTGCCAGGGCAATCGAACAGCTGCGTTCCATCACCATTGAGCTTGGTTTAATCAATGTGGCCAATGCGATTCACTTTGTTAGGTTTAGCCGAACTTTCGAGTCCGGTGAAGAACCAAGTGAAGTCTCCAACGAAAGCCTCCAAAAAATGTTCAGCGAAATAATCCGCCTCCATACCGCTTTCAGCAAGCCCTAATGTTTAAGTCCTAAACCCCAAATAATTCCTAAATTCGAAACTTTAAAAAAACAAACTGCTCATAATGTTGTTGCTTAGAACTTGGAGTTTGTTTAGGATTTCGAGTTTAGAGCTTAGGGCTTAATATCTTATGAGCCACTGGGGGCTGTCAAGCAAGTGCTCAAGCCGATACTGCAAGTCGTGCAGAATTTGAGCACGGACTTCGTCGGTAACAGCCAAAACATTCATGGCCACAAACGGTTCGTGGACGCTATAGCCGCAAAAAGCCAAAGTGCCGTGATTGATCGGATGCAAGATTTGGATCGGTGTAGCCCGATGATGACCAGATTCTTGGAAATAATCGGTTGGGTGGCTGGCCGCAGCAATTAGCATGGCTTGTTTGCCACGCAGTAAGCCATTCTCGTAGATCTTGTCGTTGTCCCAAGCTACTCCCATGGCCAAGACCCTATCAAACCAGCCTTTTAAAATCGCCGGCACGCTCAACCACCATAACGGCGAAACAATCAAAAGCAGATCGGCTTCTTTAACCTTCTGAATTTCGGCCACAATGTCCGGCGAAAAAGCCCAATCCAAGCGGGCAGCGTGTTTTTGCTCCAGCATGTAGTTAAAATGCTCGCCAGTAACAGTAATAAAATCCCATTTTTGGGCTAGCGGGTTAAAGCCTTGGGTGTATAGATCGCTTAAAAGCACGTTATGGCCTTGCCTGCTTAAAACCTCGGTCGCCAAATTCTTCATAGCCGAGGTAAAGGAGGATGGCTCATGGTGGGCATAAACAATGAGAGTGTTCATTTGTCTCTATTTTAGCTTAAGCTTAATGGGAAAGCTTTAAATCTTTGAATTTAACTACCCGTTTGCGAAATTCAATTAAGCCGTCGAGTTGGCCAGCCGGTTGATAACCAGCCGCTAGTAAAGTCCTTTGCCCCGCTAGATTATGCTCGTCAACAAAAACTTTAAGAATTACCACGTCGAGATCCAACTGAAATTCAATTTGCTTAAGTAAAGCCCGGCCTAAACCTAAGTTGCGCATTGATGGCTTAACCACAAACAAAACCTCGCCAACCGGGCCGCGTTTTTTAAGCTGAAAGTGAGCAATCGGTTTTTTATCGGCCTTCAGCGTCCAAACTCGTTTCTTAATCGGGGGTTCGTTGACCGAAAGCTCGCCTGCTCGGTAGGCCTCGGCGTCTTTGGCAACCCATTCTTTTGCCTGCTCAATCTCGGCCTCGGTGGCCTCTTCTATGGTTAGCTCTTCAATTTCGGAAGTCGCCTCACCAATCTCATCGCCCGGCTCCGAGGCCAATATTTCATCTTCAAAGTCATCTTTTTCGGCCATACAAATAGGGTATAGGGTCTAGGGGGTAGGGGGTAGGGGGTAGGGGGTAGGGCGTTTGCTAAGCAGCGAGGGGGCGGACGGCTTGGTCGCTCATCCGAAAAATCATCTGGCTAATCTTCCACGTTCCAGCAGTAGTTTTTATCAGCATGTAGTCAATCGTGCCACGGACGGTCCAGGCGTAATGATCGCCACGGTCAGCTACGTAATGAACATGCTCGACGATGGTCGAGACTTTGGCCCGGCGCGAATTTAACATCCGCACAGCCAGCTTCTTAATAAAGTGTCGGGTAGCGTAAAAATAGGTACCGATTTCCCGACGCCAGCTGTCAATCAGGCGCTTTTTGGGAACCTGCGCCGGCATTTCGCCGTTAATTGATTTGCTGTCAACAAAGGGTTCGCGCACGAAATAGCTTTCCAGGCGCTCCCATTGTTTGAGGTCCTGCAGTTGGGCAACACTAGTAACCACTTCTTTAATCTGCTGCTTATCAGTCATTTCTTCCTCCTGTTTAATTCTTGATTTTTTGGCCAGGAACTTACGCGGCATTACACATATTTTACCACGCCCGATTATGATTTATTTCACTGACTTGTCATAAGCTTGTCGAATGGCGGAGAGGGAGGGATTCGAACCCTCGGTACCATTGCTGATACACAGTCTTTCCAAGACTGCCAGTTAAACCGCTCCTGCACCTCTCCTTCGTCGGAATCGACATGCCAGCTTCCGTAACTTAGTATACTAATTTACTTTCAGCCTCGGCTCGCTTCCGCCTCTCAATTTTGGAAAATACTGCGGCAATGCGGAATTTTGCAAAATTGTAATAACCACAATTAAGACTGTAGCCGATTTCGTCCGCACAGCTTTTCGAGGCGTTTCACAATCCGATTACCGACTGCTCCACCCTGAAAAGGTAAGGGACTCGATTAATTAGACCTGTAGTCAATCTCGCAACTTTTTATTCTTGGCGTTGTCGGCTACATGAGCGTATATTAGGTAAGGAATTGCGACCTAGCGCCATTCAAAATGAACATACAGGCAGGAGTTAACCCGCCTGTTTTTTGCGCTTTAAGGGGAAGTGCTTATGGCAATACTTGCTTCGCGAAGTTTACAGTTTTCGGTTTACAGTTTTCAATGCATTTTATATATGCCATTTGCTGCTAATTGGAAATTGTTAATTGTTAATTTATTGAAAATTGAAAATTGTGAATTGAAAATTGCAATTCGAGCAAGGAGTCTATTATGGCCCTAATCGAATTACGCGAAGTTTCCAAATTGTTTGGCTTCGGCGATGCCACCACGCTGGCATTAGACGAGGCCAATTTAAGCGTGGAAAAAGGCGAATTTGTGGCCATCATGGGTCCGTCCGGTTGCGGCAAGACCACGCTGATGAACATTATCGGCCTGCTGGATAGCCCGACTCACGGCGAGTACCTGCTGGCTGGCAAGCCAGCGGCCGGGCTTAAATCCAACCAGCAGGCCAAATTACGCCGCGACCAGATTGGCTTTGTCTTTCAGTTTTATAACTTGATCCCGACCATGAACGTGCTGGAAAATACTGCTCTGCCGCTTGCCTACCGCGGCATGACGCCAGTCCGGCGGATGAAGCGGGCCAGCGACATACTGGAACGGGTCGGCATCCGCGAACGCGAGTACTACATGCCCAAACATCTATCCGGCGGCCAGATTCAACGGGCCGCCATTGCCCGGGCGCTGATTAATAGCCCCAGCATTTTGATAGCCGATGAACCGACCGGCAATTTGGACAGCCACGACAGCAAAGTGGTTATGGAATTACTGGCCGATTTGCACCGCCAAGGCAACACCATTTTGATGGTTACCCATAATCCGGAGCTGACGCGTTATGCCAGCCGGGTAATTTACATGAAGGACGGCACCGTCGTTGAAGAAGAAGAAACCGACATCGGTGATATCGCCCAAGGCGCGCTGTTGACATACTTGCGCCGGCGCAAAACCACACCGATGGATGTAGTAGCCGGTGTTTCGGCTTTGATGAAGGATGTTCCCGACAAAGCCCTCAAAGATTTGCCGAAGAAGTCTCGCAAAGTCAAAACTACCCGTAGGCGACGAACTGCAAAACGAAAGGTCAGAAGATGATGCAATCGGCAAATCAGTCACCAGTCGCCAGTCACCAGTCGCTAGTGGTTTTAGAACTAGAGACTAGGGACTATAGACTAGAGACTAAAACTCCAGGAGGAGTTTTCTGATGTGGACTGGGTATATTAAGGCCGCCATTGCCAGCCTACGGACTTCGCGCTGGCGCACAACCCTAACCATGCTGGGCATTGTTATCGGTGTTAGCTCGGTGGTGACTATCGTTAGCCTTGGTGAGGGACTAAAAAGCCAGGTTTTGGGTCAAATTAACCGGCTCGGGCCGGACGTTATCACCATCAGGCCCGGCAAACTAGTCAGCGGGCCGGACGGCAATAGCTTCAACCTGCTTGCCCTACTAAGCACTAGTGCTCTTAGTGACAATGACGTGGCAACCTTAAAAAAACTCGGTTCCCTGCAAACCGTGCTGCCGGTCAATTTTGTGACTAGCAGCGCCGCGTCAACCGAAGCCGAACTTAATAATATTTCGGTGATAGGCACTGGACCGCAACTGCCGCAAACGCTCGGCCTGTCCACTAATTTGGGTGATTTTTTCGACGATAGAGCTGCTAACGAAAAAGTGGCTATCATAGGTCCCGACGTGGCCGCCAAACTTTACAGCATTATCAACCCGATAGGCCACACGGTGGCTGTCGCCGGTCAGGATTTTATTGTCCGCGGTGTTCTAAACCCATCTAGTACAGGCTTACTGGTGGCGGCCCAAACCGACTTTAACTCGGCTGTGCTAATTCCCTACGAACCCTCCAAAGAAATAGTCGGCGGCAAGACTAACTTGCTGCAAATCCTAATCCAGCCCGGTCCAAACGTTTCCCCGGATCAAGCTATCAAAGACGCCCATGCCACTTTGCTCAAAACGCATGAAGGTGTCGAAGATTTTACGATTTTAAAACAGCATCAACTACTCAAATTAGTTAACGGCGTTATCAATAGCGCGACTACCTTCATTGGCAGTATTGCCGCCATTTCACTTTTAGTTGGCGGCGTCGGCATCATGAATATTATGCTGGCCAGCGTGTCGGAACGGACGCGCGAAATTGGCATTCGCAAAGCCGTTGGCGCTACTAATCGCCAAATTCTAGTTCAATTTTTCTCCGAAGGCTTAGTCCTAAGTTCCTTGGGTGGTTTCTTAGGCATCCTGGCTGCCCTGCTGGTTAATGTTGCCTTTAGGCTCTATACCTCGCTGGACCCGGTGATTAACTGGACAGTAATTTCTTTGGCAATAGTCATTACCATTGGCATTGGAATAATCTTTAGTACGGCACCGGCCCTCAAAGCCGCCCGCAAACACCCCATCGACGCTCTACGAGCTTAGCCCGAGGTCTTTTTTGAATTTTTCGACTAGATCAACTGGTGAGGGGTCGACGTTATTAAGTAAGGCCAGGTACATGGTCACTAAATCGCCGTAAGCGATTGTCCAAAGAAGTTGTTCCAACAGCGTTTCGCCTTGGGCCTCAACAATATTCGGTGCTGGGCGGCGGCCGGATAGCAGCTTTTCCGTAACTTCAAACCGTCTTTGCACTCGCGGATGTTCCAGACTAGAGCGTAAATCAACAATAGCGTATGGTTTATCTACCGGATGGGAGGTCCAGCCCATCATCTCATTATGGTTAAACTCCGGCAGCTCGTTCCACCAAGCCACATTCTTGGCATTTTCATTGCAGTTAATTTTCCATTTGTAAGCCGCCGGCGCCAGCATCGGCCCGGCATAAATTACAACCGATTTGCCAGCCAGTTCCAAAGCCAGTTTTTTGGCCGGATTTTTGTCGGTCGGGACGACCGCTGTCAAATCAGCAACAGCATTTTTAATAAACTCGGCAGCTGATTCCAGCGCTTCACAGGACGGATTGCCGCGGCAAAGACCGGCCGCTTCCAAAATCGAGCAAATCGCCTTTAGGTTATAAAACATGGCATAGCGCGGCTGGCCGGATTCCGGAATTTCCAGATAAGGATACTTTTTAGCCTCGGCAATCCCTCTCAATTTGCCACCCCCAGCAATCACCACAACCACCGCGCCGGTGGCCTCGGCTTCGGCTAAGGCCGAAATCGTCTCTTCGGTATTACCGGAATAGCTAGTGGCAATGAACAAGGTCTTAGGCGAAACATAGGCTGGAATGTGATAGTTACGGCAAATCTCAAACGGCAAATCATAACCCGGCCAACTTTTACTAACTAGCGCTGCCAGGGCCGAGCCGCCCATGCCGGCGTAAACGATGTTTTCGAAATGACTGGAGACTAGGGACTGGAGACTAGGGACTACGAACTTGTGAGTCAGCTGCTGCCATTGACGTTCAGCAATACCCAGCGCATCCTGCCCGTCTCGTTGGTGGATGTATTTGAGATCATCTAGCATAATCTAATTTTACATTTACTATTCACCGTTTACCATTTTCCATGCGTTTTCCATTTACTATTTACCATGATGCTTGTGTTTTAAGTTTGAAAATTGTAAATTGAGAATTGATAATTCATTGAAAATTGCTAATTGTAAATTGTAAATTGCGCCGCTAAAAACGGCTCCAGGGGGTGGCATGCTCGGCACAGCCGACAACCAAAATCAGGATAAAAAATCGGCGGACACCAAAAAGGCCGCCGCTGCCAAGACGCCAAAAACCGCCGCCAAGGACTCAACAGCCGCCAGTTCCACCGGCACAGTCTTTGCCCCAACGGCCGGACCAATCGCCGACCCGATGGTCAACCCATACGATCTAACTGTTGATAGCAACACCCAAACTGCCACCAACAACCAAACTGCATCCAGCGCTCCACCGGTTTTTGCCGAATCACCTCCGGCTGCTAAGCCCGCCGAAGCTCCAGTAACCCCGCAGCCAGCCCAGGCTACCGCCGCCACGCCGGTCGTTTCGGGCGATCAAGCCGACAATTTACTCACTATCAAGCAGCAGGCCTTGCAAAATCTGACGCCGTTAATTGATAAGCTCGAGCAGACACCCGAAGATAAATTCAAAACCATGATGATGCTGCTGCAAGCCTCGGACAATCCGGACCTTGTCAAAAATGCTTACGAGGCCGCCCAGGCCATTCCTGATGAGAAAGTCAAAGCCCAAGCCCTGCTAGACGTTGTTAACGAAATAAATTACTTCACCCAGCAACAGAAACAATGAACAAATGGACAAATGTTCAATGTTCAATGAATGATCAATGAGCTAATGTAGTAATAATCTTTTGCAGGATAAGAATAATCTGTTGGCATTCATTCTGAAGTCGCGAGAGTTCAGAGAAATCTGTTAGTTCTTCACACAGCCTTAGCCAATACATTGTTTCTGAAGCTTCCTTTTTGGCAATCAGTGTCTTATTTCGAAAATCCTTTTTCGATGCCGAATCCTTTGCCTCGATAAAATTTGCCCCAATGCTTGTCGACGAGCGAATCAACTGATTAATTATTGGTCGGCTCGTCGAATTTTTGTTTAGCAGTTTAGTAAACCGCAGTACATCTTTTGCGAAGACAAGAGTTCTATCACGTAGATCGATTGGCGTATTGACTATTTGTACCATTGGCTATTCATTCGTCCATTCGTTCATTCGTCCATTGAACATTTTAGTTTGTGCTTCTGCGCAAACTAATAACGTAGTGTAATCCGCCAATAGCGATCGCGGTACCGACAAAGATGGCGGCAATGTCGCCCGGGCCGTTATTTGGTAACTGACTGGTTTGAGAAGTTTGCGATGGAGTAGGTGCGGGTCGTGGAGTTGGCGTGGTTGGGGTAGTTGGAGTCGGTGAAGGTTGCTGCGGTACGTTATTGCCGGCTGGTTGATTGGTGGTAGCCGGCTGATCTTTCTTTGTAATCGTCTTATATAACCAACGACCGCCAAATACCACCAAAACGGCTACAGCCAAGGCCATCAAAAAATAAACAATCAACATCAATATACGGCGGCCCGGCCCTCCGGAAAGATCTGGAATCTCTTCAATTGAAATTCCAGTCATCGATTCCACCGGCGGTGCTGGCCGTTCGACCGGCACAACTTGTTCCTCGGCCGGCTCTTGCGGCTTTGGTTCCTGTTCGTCCTTTGGTTTATCAGCCTCATCAGCTGGACTCATCAACAACCTCCTTAGCAGGAAAAGTTATAACATATTTGAATCAGCTAATCAATACCTAAATTGGTTTCCAGCTGTGTTCCCTACTTTCAGGAAAAAAGAGAAGCGTTGCTAATTAAAAATCCTGCGGCCTTTGCGTTACATGGCCGCAGGATTAATGTTTGTTTCAAGCACAATTGTACACCACGAGTCTATCCCAGTGAAACTGACTTTGTCGTTCGCCTTTGGCGAAGTTTCACGGGATTGACCCTGTGGAATCCCGCCTCGGCGGGCAATTCCACTGGGGTCAAGAATTTACTTATGTTTTTTACATGCCCATGCCGCCCATGTCAGGCGTAGCAGCAGGAGATTGTTTTTCAGGAACATCGTTAACTAGCGCGCCCATGGTCATGGCCGTGCCGGCAATAGAAACGGCATTTTGAATGGCTTCTTTAACTACTCTTGTCGGATCAACAATACCGGCGCTTTTGACATTGACTAGTTTATCCGGGTGGTTGACATCAAAACCCATGCCGGCTTTGGCTTCGCGGACTTTTTCGAGTTTGGCCTCGGCGTTCAAACCAGCGTTGGACATCAATTGCTTGAACGGTTCCAGCAAAGCATTTCTAAGAATGGTGGCGCCGGCACGTACCGTCTGGTTCGTGCCGCCGACCGATTTGGAACTACTGTCATCAGCTACAATCATTTGACTCAAGTTAACCAAAGTCACCCCACCGCCCGGAACTACGCCTTCGGCTAGAGCCGATTTAACAGAGGCCACAGCATCATCAACCCGGAATTTCTTTTCTTCAATTTCGGTCTCGGTGGCACCGCCAACTTTGATAACGGCCACCTTGCCGGATAGTGCCGCGCGGCGTTTTTCCAGATTTTCTTTATCGTATTCGCTGGTTGCGGCCTCAATTTGTTTATTGATTTGGGCAATCCGGGCCTTAACAGCCGCGGCTGAACCGGCACCTTCGATAATAGTCGAGTCGTCCTTAGTAGCAATTACTTTGCGGGCCGAGCCAACTACCGATACTTCGGCGTTTTCAAAGGTCATGCCCCGCTCCTCGGAGATAACTTCACCGCCGGTCAAAATGGCAATGTCTTCCAAAATCTCTTTGCGGCGGTCGCCAAAAGCCGGCGCTTTGATGGCCACCGTGTTAAAGACACCCTTCAGCCGGTTAAGAATCAATGTCGCTAAAGCTTCGCCCTCAACTTCATCGGCAATCAAAACTAAATCTTTTTTACCGCTACTGGCCAACTTCTCCAGCATTGGCAGAAAGTCCTGCACGGAGCTGACTTTTTGATCAGTTATGACAATGGCCGGTTTATCATAAATGGCTTCCATTCGGGTAGTGTCGGTCACCATGTAGGGGCTGACGTAGCCGCGGTCCATGGTAAAGCCTTCCACAACTTCGCTTTCCATACTCAAACTTTGGCCTTCCTCAACCGTCACCACGCCGTCTTTGCCAACTTTTTCCATAACTTCGGCAATCAAATTACCAATTTCCCCGTCGCCGGCGCTGATGGTTGCAACTTCGGCCACCCGGCTTTTGTTGCCGACAATATCTTCGCTTAGGCCGCCTAATTTGGATAGTACGTCGTGAGCGGCAGCTTCCAAACCGCGACGCAGTTGCATTGGGTCGTGGCCAGCGGCAATCAATTTGTTGGCCTCGTTTAAGATATGATAAGTCAAAATGGTGACCGTGGTGGTACCGTCGCCGGCCACGTCGTTCATTTTGTTGGCGGCTTGCTTGATTAGCTCGGCGCCGACTTTGTAGCCGAGTGTTTCATCGTCAACATCGTCAAGTTCCACGCCCTTTGCCACATTTACGCCGTCGTGAGTGACGGTCGGTGCGCCGTAACTTTTAGAAATAACTACGTTCCGTCCTTTAGGACCCATAGTAGTCCGAACTGCGTTATATAAAATTTCCGCTCCGCCTAAAACGCGGCGGCGGGCATCATCGTCATAAAATACTTTCTTTGCCATAAATGTCTCTCCTTTAGTCGTTCCCAAACCCTAATTTCGAATTTCTAAATCCTAAATCGTTTGGAATTTGGGGCTTATTATTTGGTAAATTGTTTAGAGTTTCGTACTTCATATTTAGAGCTTGAAGACCGTCATTTGACGGTCGCTAATATGTCTTCTTCTTTAACCAAAATGTATTCTGTACCACCGACTTTAACCTCTGTCGTGCTGTAGCTTTTGTAGACAATTCGGTCGCCGGCCTTGACGTTTTTGACGTCTTTGCCAACCTTCAGGACTTTAGCGACTTTAGGTTTTTCGGCGGCTTTATCAGGCAAGTAAATACCGCTGGCCGTTTTGCTGACGGCTTCCTCGCCTTCGGCTACCACCCAATCTGCTAATGGCTGCAAATTCACTGCCATGTTCGCTCCTTTCACTCGCTCCAGCTTTTAGCTTATAGCAATTAGCGGTTAGCTATCAGCTAAGAGCTATCGGCTATTAGCTATTATTAGCACTCATATTACCCGAGTGCCAGATTTTATGTCAAGACTTACTGGGGGATTTCTTCAGGTACACTGAATGCTTCTGGATCATCGGGCAAATCGAACTTGTAGGGGTCGAATGGCATATCAGTTTCTGCAAGTTGTCTACTCAAGCGGCCAAGTTCAACATATCGACCATATACGCCAACGGCTTGTGGATCTTCTGGCTCAAGAGTATGACCGACTCCATCTACAAGGACAAAACCTTCCGGTAATGTGCCATCAGTAAATTCCTGGACAGCCTCCTCACTGCTACTGGTCACCCCCAGAAATTCTATATCAGCGGCTTCTGGTTCATAATCATCACCAGCGTTGAAGCCGAAAGGATGATAGTTTTTTGGTTCAACTGGCTTATCGGGCGTAATTGCATCAATTACTTCTTTAGCATCCACTTCCGCTGCGGCAATTTCATGTAAAGAAGCTCCTTTAGCGAGAGCACGTGAAATTCTGTAATGCCTTGGTAAACCTCGTGCCTGATTACGCAAACGTGCAGCACGACTGATAAAGCTCCCCTCATTTCTAGATGCTGCTTTTCTTGTCGGTCTCAGATTAAGGTTCTTAACCGCACTTTCTCGTGCAGGTTTAAACTCCTCCGGAATTTCCGAATCGAGTGGTAAGTCCCACCCACCAACTTCAACTGTTATTGCCATAAAAAATTTCCTCTTTTATTTCTACCTTAAGCCAAATGTACCACTAAAGGTAAATTTGTCAACTTTTTGGCTCAGTGGTTCCCCGCTCTGACAGGCCACGCAAACCAGTAGTGCCGAGTCGGGAATTATCACCAGCTCCAGATTTGAGTCTGCCCGATTCATCATAAGAGCTAAAAGAATCGGCCGTCGGCGGGAAGGTTCGAGCAAACCAGTCACGAAATCCAGACCATCGATTTCGGCCCGTCCCAGAGATATTCTGATCAGTTGCAGTGGCGTTCTGTTTTTCATTTTCAATATAAGCCACCCATTCAGACATCATTTCAATCATTAACTTAGTTGGGATATCCCAGCTACCAATCCTGCGTCGTCTAACCGTAGTTCCATCAGGGCTCACAGTGATAGACCCACCACCAAATTGATCGGTATAAGTAACTGGGGTAGATTTGTCTTTAAGAATCTTGGCGACCTCGTCCCTAATTTCTTCGACTGACTTGCCATAATTCTCCAGATTTGCGCCAATAATATCAATGGCACCGATTATTGCATCTGATTCCTCTGGACGTATTTCACCAAGGCGCATTAGCAATGGCACGGGTTGAGGATCGCCTTCGCCCATGGGGCGGTGGTAGAGCTTTTCAAAATAGTCTGGTCTTTGTGGGTCGGTCATAATCTTACTTAGGGTATCCTGTTACAATTTTATGAGTTTCATCATCGGTCAATACTCTAATTCTTATACCATTAACTTCACCTTCATGCAAGTTTGTGCGGTTACCAGGTTTTGCTTCTACGGGCGGTGTGTGTGCTACTTGAACAATAGCTCGGATGACTTGTTCAGTGTTCCAGTCATTTGGAAACATAGCATTAGTTTTGCTTGTAGCTTTCCCTATTCCCTCAATAGCAACTATGTGCGGGCGGTACGTCCCATCAGGCTTAATTCTTTGTTCCTTGCGCAAATCACCCATAGATTTATGCGGTCGTTCTGGGCTGTGCAATTGTGAGGCAGCTGATCTATCTAGACCCAGAGCCAAGGCCGTCGGTAGATGATGAAAACCTTCCTTATCTCCTACTAGAGTGTGGATTAGGGAGTCTTCCTCTACGTGGCCTTGTTCGGGTAACTCAAAACCAAATTCATTAATATCGCCTGATTCAGCAAAGGCTGGCGAAATTAGATTTTGCTCTACTAGAGCGTTAACAAACTCTCTTCTGCCAAGTTGTAGTCGAGCCAAGCTCTCACTTGGCGGTAGTTCAGTGTTAACTTCCACCAGTGAAGGAGGCATGAGTGTAGGTGGAGGTAGTGTTTCTAGTGCAAGGCCAGACATTTTTTTATTTTTTCTTAACTTCTATAGTCTAGCATAGATTGGCGTTTTAAGCAAGAGAATGCTCTCCCTGCGGCCTGCTATACTCTGCTTATGTCTAAGCAAGTGCTGATGTGTACGCCGGATTATTTTGACATTGAATACGAAATCAATGTCTGGATGCATCAGGACGACCAGCCGGCAGACTTAACCGCCCATCAGCAATGGCAGAAACTGCACGATATTTACGTCCAACAACTAGGTTGGGAAGTTAAGCAAATAACACCGGTCAAAGGGCTGCCGGATATGGTTTTTGCCACCGACTGCTGCACCATCATCGGCGACAAAGTTTTGCTTAGTTATTTTCGCTATCCCGAGCGCCAGCCGGAAACCGAGCAGTTTGCCAAATGGTTCCGCGACAATGGTTACACCAAAGTAAAACGGGCTAACAATTTCTTTGAAGGCGGCGGCGATACGCTTGTTTTTGGCGATAAGATCATCGCCGGCCACGGCTTCCGCTCCACGCCCGAGGCTCACAAAGAACTCGAAAAATACTTCAACCACGAAGTTATCAGCCTCAAAATTATTGATCCTCATTTTTATCACATGGACACCAGTTTGGCTGTACTTGATGACGAAACGGTTGCTTACTATCCGGGAGCTATTGACGAAGCCAGCCGTAAAAAGTTAAAAAAAGCTGTTCCACGCTTGATAGAAGCCAGCCTCGACGAAGCCAAAGGTTTTGGCCTGAACGTCGTCAGCGACGGCCACAACGTAATTTGCAGCGACGCTTCAGAGAGTTTGCTTGGTAAATACCGCGACGCCGGCTTCAACGTTATCGGCACGCCAATCCTCGAATTCCGCAAATCCGGTGGAGGGGTAAAGTGTCTAACACTAGAGTTAGACCTTTAGCCCGACACCCTGAGCATAGTCGAATGGGCGGGGGCGTTAAATGTCTAACGTTAGAGTTGGATCTTTAGCTCACGTTTATTAACGGTTGGCGTTAAACTATAAAATATGTTATTGTAATATTCCTAACTCTGGAGTGGTTATGAGAACGGAAGCCCGGGAGGCTTTGATAAAAGATCTGCCGGAAGCTGAATACAATCTGGCTGTTTTTGACAAGCACGTTGCCGAGCACGGCCCGGCCAGTTTTATGGTTGTTAAAGTTGGCGGAGGCGTTCTCAACCGTCTAAACTTGCTTGAAGCCTGTGTAGGTTCTATAGCCCACTTGGGTAGGCTCGGCTTTAGTCCGGTAATCGTACATGGCGGCGGTCCCCAAATTAATCAGCGCCTAAACCAACTTGGCATTAGGAAGATTTTTCAAGATGGATTAAGAGTAACTTCAAGAGATGCGATGGAAGAAATCGTAGATGTCCTTGACGGTATAAATGAACATTTTGTTGACCGCTTAGAAGAACATGGGCAGTACGCCAAAGGCTTTCCAAGGGCCTTTGAAGCAGACTATATTGACCGGCAAAAATATGGTG
>Ga0155636_113_pt2 | contig 25082 bp, 21 predicted proteins | sample RifCSPhighO2_12_FD_107293 | JGI IMG/M metagenome (GOLD analysis project Ga0155636, IMG submission 107293) | Candidatus Saccharibacteria bacterium RIFCSPHIGHO2_12_FULL_47_16b | reverse complement strand
CGCGGTGGTCAATTTGGCAGGGACCACGGATGTTGCGGGTACACACGTCGCGGTGATTCGGATTGACGGTGCAGCGAACGAGATGCCAATTAATGGCGAGTACGCCAACACCGCCGGCGACAATGCGGTCTGTGACGGCACCGGTACGGACGACACCGCTCCGACAATTGGCGCGACGGTCAGCAACGCCAATAGTCTGATCCTGAATTCACTCCACCCTCGGACCGAAGTTCTTGCTAACATCACCAAAGACGTTGATTACACCCAGCAATATGCGGTCGAAAATATATCTGGCGGCAGTGCTTCGACCATGGTGCTCTATTCACGGTCTAACCCGCCAACCGGAACCGATACCATCGCACATACCCTGGTTGGTGCAAGAGCCTGGGTGATGTCGGTTATCGAGATTAAAGGGGGTCCGCCGACATTCGGCAGCAACGCGGCCTTTACACAGGATGGCGACTTTTTTAGTAATGTCCGGGATCGGCATGCCACGGTGGCCTACAATGGTTATCTTTACGTTATTGGCGGGCAGCTGGGAGAGACGGCCAGCGCCGACTGTAAACGAGACTACCCAAGCGGCGACCCCTGGAGCGGGGCGTCAAGTAATCAGTGCAACGACGTCCAGTATGCGGTGATCAACAGCGACGGCACCATCGGCGCTTGGACGGAAGATACCAGCTCGCCTTTCAACACGCCACGCTACTACCATCAGGTAAGGCCTTGGAACGGCTATATGTATCTGATCGGCGGTAATGATGGTACCAACACCTTGGCCGATACGCAGTACGCGGCTATCAATTCCGATGGCAGCCTCGGCGCCTGGAGTGCAACCTCATCGCTGAACATCGCCCGGCAGAGCCATGGGGCTGCGGCCTACGATGGCTATATCTACATTGCCGGCGGCCGCTGGACTACCGGTACGGCGGCCGACAATGACTGCAATAATTCTAGCAGTGTTTACTGCAATGGTGCTTCATATGCCCAAATTAATGCCAACGGCACGCTCTCGGCCTGGACGGACAACACCACCAATTACTTCTTGAATCCCCGAGGCGGGGTGGCGGCTGTGGCCCACAATGGTTATTTCTATGTTACGGGCGGCTATGACGGAAGTTCCTTTTATGATGATGTTGATTACGCCTCAATCAATGCTGGCTCCATTGGCAGTTGGACACGTGATACGGATGTCTTTACGACGGCCCGGTCAATTCATGTCGCTTTAGCCTACAATGGTTATCTTTATATCATTGCCGGCTATGATGGCGCCACTAACCTGACGAGCGTCCAGTACGCACCGCTGAATTCCGGCGGCGGAGTCGGAGCCTGGACGGCCGGCACCGCTCTGGGGACCGGGCGGCAAGCACCCAGCGGCGCGGCCGCCGGTGGTTACGTTTATGTAACCGGCGGATATAACGGCGCGGATACAGCGTGTAACAACGATACGACACTTTATTGTAACTCGGCAGAATATTCCCGCATTAGCTCACCGGCCCAGCGGGCGCTTTATGAGCGGGTGATAGACGTCGGCAGTGTGGTTGCTTCTATTGATTCGATTAACTTCGGTGGGACGGCGGTTTGCGGCGGGGAAATGTCTTATGCCGTGGCCGGTTCCGATGGCATATTTGGCGCCAAAACCCGCCAGCCATTCGCCTTGCCGGCGACCAATTACACGATTAACCAAGCCAGCAAGCGCTACGTTTGGGCGCAAATCAAACTGAATGACGAGACCTGTGGCACTAACTCCAGGATTACGGATATCACGGTTAATTATACGAGCAACTCGCCCCCCAACACGCCGACGCTTTCCACGCCGGCCAGCGGCGCGACCAATCAATCACTATCACCAGCCTTTACATTCTCTGCTACCGATCCAGACAGTGATTATCTTCGTTACGAGATTGTGGTGTATCAAAGCAATTGTTCTACGGTGGTGCGTACCATCGACCAGACGGCTTCCCAAACCGGCTGGAGCGGCCAGGACGCCCAAAGCGGTACCGCCTATGCTTCTGGAACAACCGCTACTCATACCTATCAACCTACGGTCCTAGATCCCAATACAACCTACTGCTGGAAAGCCAGAGCGATTGACCCCGGCGGCATAAATACCTGGAGCAGTTATTCTGGTACCCGGAGTTTCACCACCAGTCAAATTCCTGCGACCCCAACCCTAAACGGGCCAACATCAACCAATACCGCACGTCAGCCGCAGTTCACTTTGCGAACTACCGATGCCGACAATGACTATTTGCAGTATTTTATCCAGATTTATGACGCCGCGGCTTGCGGCGGCTCCCAGGTTGGCAGCGACATTGACCAAAGCGCTTCGCAGACCGGCTGGAGCGGCCAGAACGCCGCCTCCGGCACGGCCTATATTGGTGGTAGCGTGATAGGCAATTCCACCATGGCTACTTACCAATACTCTGGCACGCCGCTTAATATCAGCCAAACTTATTCTTGGCGGGCTAAAGCCCGCGACCCGGCTGGCAGCAATAGTTATAGTTCGCTAACATCTTGCCAAAGCTTTACCACGGCCGGCACCGAAACCCAGATCAAGGGCGGGATAAACATTAAAGGCGGCACCAACATCCGCTAGCGGCGAAACCGCAGAAGTTAGAATAATGAATTAAGAATTATGGATTAGGTATGAGGGATTTGGTTGCTTTAATAAGTCCATTAATCAGTTTATGAACTATTACAGATTGCTCGCTTAATGCTTTAGCCGAATCTGCATCGAGGTAATTTACGTCAGTAGCGATTAATATCTGGTTTTGGAGTTCAGTTAAGGAACCGAGAGCCATGGAATAAAATTGAATCTTTTCTTTGCTGCCTCGACGGCTGAAACCCTCGGCAATATTGGAAGTTACTGACGTTACAGCTCTTCGCATTTGGTCTAATAAGGCATAACTTTCACGAGCAGGCAATGTCTTGGTTGCAAGGTAAATTGCTAGCACTAATCTATGGCCTTCTTTCCAAGCATTCAGATCAGTAAATACAGTTATTGGTTCTGTTATTTTCGTTTCGTTGTACATATTTCGTAATTCATACTACATAACTCTGAACCAAAACTTAATTGCTTAAGTTTTTGGTTCTTGCTAGAGCGCGGAAAAGTCGTTATGCTAATAAGCATTAAGTAAGAGAGGGGAAATTTATGGCCAATTTAAGTGGCTTAACCAGAAAGATAAAAAGATTTGATGCAGTTTTAGTAGGACTGGCTCTTTTGGCGCTAGTCGTGCTAGCTCTGGCGGCTGGCTTCAGCGACAGCGTAAGCTTAGGGACCTATACCAAAGTTGCCTTTGTCCTAGTGGCTATTGTGGCACTCAAAACCTACTTTGGCTGGTTAGCTATGCGGCTCGGCATAGTTTTTGTGGCTAGTGCAGTGATTTTGGGCGGCGGAGTAGCCTATTTGCAACGGCCACAACCAGTCGGCAATCTCTATCAGGCAGTCTTTCTAACCAACGGCCAGGTTTATTTTGGCCATCTTAAAAATGCCGATACTAAAAGCCCAGTTTTAACCGACATTTACTATTTGCAATCGACGCCCCAAAATCCGCAACAAAGCGGTGACCAACAGACACAACCCCAACTATCTTTAATCAAACTAGGTAAAGAGTTGCACGGTCCCCAGGATAAAATGGTACTGCGAGCCGACCAAATTCTGTTTTGGGAAAATCTGAACAACGACAGCAAAGTCGTCCAGACTATCAACCAAAGCAAACAGCAGGGTCAATAGACAATCAGCAATCAGCAATAAACAATAAACAATAAACAAAGAACAGTAAGCAAAGAGCAAAGAACAGAGAACAGAAAGCAGGACTAATAAAAAACAGGCCCAGTTAGAGCCTGTTCATTGCTCATTGATCTTTGTTTAATATGCTTACTTTGAGCTTTTGCCGCGGCGACTAATTCGGCCGCCTTTGGCACCGGCCATTCTGGCTAGTTCGCGGTTGGCGTAAAAACCGCCGGTGTGGCCATTCTTGCCGCCCATTGAGCCAATGCGAGCATAAAAATCTTTGCCGTATTTCTTTTTGTTGGTAGCGGCCGCTTTGGCACCGCCAAGTTTTGTTCCTGCCATTTTGAGTATGACCTCCTTAATTAATACCCACATGTTCTGGCGAAAAAAAGAGAGCCAAGATTGACCCTCTCTCCTCGCCGAATTACAGTTATCTTATCATGCTACAGCTTGACTGTCAAGTCTAAAAATCAACAAAAAACAAAAAACAATAAACATGAACGGGAAATTGTCTATGCTTGCATCGTCAGAGTAACTACTATTAAATCTGCTCATGAGCGTGGACATTCTTTTAGAAAAAGCCGATCAGTACGCACATGATATTTATCAGCTTGCGAAGCAACTACCAAAGGAGGAGTCATTCGGACTAAGCACCCAATTAAAGCGAGCTGCCTTATCAGTGCCCTTGAACATAGTCGAGGGCTATGCGCGCCAATCCTCTCAAAGTGAAGCAAATTTCTAAAAATTGCTTATGGGTCTTTGAAAGAAAGCCAATATCTAATCAATTTTGCAGTTGAAGAGGATCAAGTTTCTGGCCAAGATGCAACTCAGATCCTTGAAAAAGGTCATGAACTTGCTCGACTTATCTGGAGCAAAACCAAAACACTAAAAGTCAAAGCCTAACAATCCATCCAAATGTGAGCTGTTTATTGTTTTCTGTTTATTGTTTATTACCCCAGCGGTGGGTCATGCGGTAGGGGCGGGCGAAACGCTCGTGCGAGACTCGCCAGTTTAAGCCGCAGTTGAAGCACTTATAAGTTGATGGGCTGTGCTGAATGACATGTACGCCACAATTTGGGCAGCGGCTGCGTTTATGCAGCCAATCGCGGTAGGTATCAAGGCAGTTTTGGATGTGGTTTTCACTGATTTTAACCTGATATTTACGACCAAGTTTGGCCGCCAAATGCCAGGCTTCGGACTCCAGTTTCAGAAGTTCCAAATCGCTAGTGTAATCCTTATGTTCCAGCAGGGCGTGGGCCAGCTCGTGCAGTACACCAAATTTAAGTTCCCGCTCGGGCTGTTTAGCACTAAAGGTGACTGTTTTGGTGTGAGGCGACCAGTTTTCGCGGTGGCCATTTTGAAATTTGAACTGCGGATAGTCAGCTCTAAGCCTTTTTAGGAAGTTTCTAAGTATTGGCTTTAAGGTACTCATAACATCCATAAATGACCGCTTCGGCCGGCCGCTTGGCCTTGACCATTGGCGGTACATTGACTAACGGGCTGCCAGTTTTTTGAAGTTCCGCCATAAGGAAAGTCTTGAACTTATCGATATGGCCGCCGGCGCCGCCGCCAAAAATTATCAAATCCGGCCGGATGATAACAAGTAGCTCTTGCAGTCCCATGGCCACCAGTTTGGCATAATCATGCCAGATTTTTTTATCTTCTATTTCGGCAGCCCGACGACCATATCTTTCAAACAAGGCCCTGCCAGAGGCAAAGCTTTCCCATTTTTGCTTTTTGCCATCGTAATCGAACATCATTTGGCCAGGCTCTAATATTTCAAATTCTGGTTCAATCCTTCCATCAACAATCACGCCACCGCCAATGCCGGTGCTCAATGTCAGATATAAAATTTTGCGGTATTTTTGAGGCGCCAGTTTGGCTTCCGATAGAGCCGCCAACTTGGCATCGTTATGTATCAAGATTTTTTGGTGTGGCAAAAGTTTGGATAAGTCTTTTTTAAGTGGCAGGTTGTGCCATGGCAGGCGTCCTCCGGCTATAAAAATGCCTTTTTCAAAATCGAACCATCCCGGAAAAGCAAAACAAGCGGCGTCAATATCTTTATAAATGTCTTGAGCTAGTGTGTCGGCGACATCTTTTAAGAACTTATCATAGTCCAAGTCGGTTTTTATTTTTTGTTTATGTTTGATGTGGCCATCACGACTGAAAACGGCAAATAAAGTTTTGGACGCACCAACATCCACCGCCAAATACATGGCTTCAGTTTACCATTCACCGTTTACCATTCACCATACATTGACCGTTTTCCGTTCTTTACAGTTAAGGGCTAATGGATAACGTATGGTAAAAGGTGAACGGTTAAAGGTTAATGGCACTATGGACAAGCCTGTCCTACCTCTGTACAATGGTGTTAATCTGCTTTATTAACTTTAAAGATAATTAGGCGGAATGGTTGGGCCGCTTAAAACTTTCAAAGAAAGTTTTTGCGGCCGAAGAAAGGAAAGATTAATAGTGGTAAAAACTAGCTCTAAAAGCCTAACTCCAGTGGAATCTTCTTCGAATTCCACGGAGTCAACTCGTGGAACTTCGCCGTCGGCGAAACGTTCCACTGGCTTGACCATGGATGACCTGCTGGCCAAAAGCCCGGCCCAAATTAAAGCCGGCGATATGGTTGAAGGCACCATCATGTCAGTTAAAAAGAATGAGGTCTGGTTGGATCTGGGCGCTAACGGTATTGGCGTAATTTCCCGTCGCGAAGTTGGCGGCGGCGATCTAAATCAAGGCGACACGATTACCACGAGCGTAATTGAACCTGATTTGGAAGAGGGCTATTCGCTGCTATCCATGAAAAAAGCTTCCAAAGAGCGCGGCTGGGGCGAGCTGGAGCGTATATTTGCCGAGCAGGAAATTGTAGAAGTGACGGCTTACAGCGCCAACCGCGGCGGTCTGTTAATCGAGTTTGAAGGCATCCGCGGCTTTTTGCCGGTGTCGCAACTGTCGGCCGAAAATTATCCGCGGGTCTCGGACGCCGATAAAGACGAGATTCTTAACAAGCTCAACTCACTGGTTGGAAAAAGTTTAAGAGTCAGAATTTTGGATGTTAGCCGCAAGGATAACAAGCTGATTTTTTCCGAAAAAGAGGCCATTCGTGATGACGTACAAGCCCGCTTAACCAGCCTTAAAGTTGGCGATGTGGTGGAGGGCGTAGTTACCGGCGTGATTGACTTTGGTGCTTTTGTCAACGTTGATGGCATCGAAGGTTTGGTTCACATCAGCGAAATCTCGTGGGAGCGAGTGGAAAATCCGCGTAAATACGTCAAAATTGGCGAGAAAGTTAAAGCCAAAATTATTGCTATCGATAAAGACCGCTTGAGCTTATCCATTAAACAAATGAGTGAAGATCCGTGGCTAAGTGAGGTCAAGCAGTTCAAAAAGGGCGAGGTAGTGGCCGGTAAAATAACCCGGATTACTCCGTTTGGCGCCTTTGTTCAGCTTTCGCCAAGTGTAGAAGCCCTAGTCCATGTTTCGGAAATGAGTGATGATGAAGGGGTTGATCCGGAAAAACTGTTTAAGCTCAATGAAACCAAGAACTTCAAGGTGCTGGAGATTGATACCGAGAACCGTAAAATTGCCCTAAGTCTGAAGGATTTAAAAGCTAAAAGTTCATTACCCCGTAGTAGCTCAAAAAGCTTACCTCGGGGCCCTAAGCCCTCCACCGCTAAAGCTGCGGCAGGCAAGCCAAAAGCTAAGAAAGCTATAACCTAGCCATGTGGCCGGCAGGAGAATATCATGGCAGACCAAACACCCACCCAAAAAATCATCGAAATTGATGAACAAATAACTGTCGGCACATTGGCTGAACTGCTAAGCTTGCCGGTGTCCAAGCTTGTCGGCGAACTGTTCAAACTTGGCGTGATGGCTACTATTAATGAAAAGATTGATTTTGATACCGCTCAGATTGTAGTTGGCGAACTCGGGCTGGAGGTGGAATTAGCCAGGAAAGAACAGACTCCGCTAATGCGTAAAAAACGCGAAGCGAGCGATGCCGACGAACCACGACCACCGGTGGTAGCCATGATGGGTCATGTTGATCATGGTAAAACTACGCTCTTAGACGCCATCCGCGGTGCCGAGACTGTGAAGGGTGAATCTGGTGGTATCACCCAACACCTTAGCGCTTATCAGATAAAGCATAACAACCGTTACATCACCTTTTTAGATACGCCTGGCCATGAGGCTTTTACGGCGCTGCGCGAGCATGGCGCTCAACTAACTGATTTGGCGTTGCTGGTGGTAGCCGCCGATGATGGCGTTAAGCCACAAACTATTGAAGCCATCCGCTTCGCCAAGCAAGCCGGCGTCAAAATTATCGTAGTGGCCTCTAAAATGGACAGGCCCGACGCTGACATTAACAAGCTAAAACAGCAGCTTGTCGAACAAAAGTTGACGCCCGAAGATTACGGCGGTGACACCATCGTCTTGCCAGTGGCGGCGACTAAAAATCAGGGCGTCAAAGAATTGCTGGACATGATTTTGTTGGTGACTGATGTAGAGGAACTTAAAGGTGTCCATTCCGGGCCGGCCGAAGGCTTGGTAGTTGAGTCGCATATGGAAAAAGGCAAGGGCCGGGTGGCAGTGGCGCTGGTGGAGAAGGGGGCATTGCGGGCCGGTGACTTTGTGCGGGTTGGTTCAACCTATGGCAAAATTCGGACTCTGCAAAATACTAGCGGTGAAGTTTTGGAAAAAGCTGGCCCGTCCATGCCGGTAGTTATCACTGGACTACGTGAACTGCCGGATTTTGGCGACGAGTTTGAGGTCTTGCCAAACGAAAAAGAAGCTAAAGACAAAGCCGCCACCACAGCGACCGAGCGCCGCAGTGGGCCGGCCACCGGCGCCACCACCAGCAGTGAGTTGCTGCGAATCATCAGCCAAAAAGGCCAGCTTTCGGAATTAAATGTGATTGTTAAGGCCGACGTTCAGGGCTCATTAACGTCTGTGGTTGATAGCCTTAAAAGCCTTGGTACCGAAGAAGTAGCGGTCCGAATCGTCAGCTCCGGCGTCGGCGTAATTACCGAAAGTGATGTACATAATGCAACAACAACCGGCGCGATTATCTATGGTTTTCAAGTCGAACTGCCTTCAGCCGTCAAGCAACTTGCAGCCCGTGATAAAGTTGCTATCCGGATGTTCAACGTTATTTACGAATTAATTGATGATGTTAAAAAAGAGCTCGAAACACTATTAACCCCAGAAATTATCGAAGAAGAGCTGGGCCGCTTGCTGGTTAAAGCTGTCTTTAAAACCACCCAAAAGGAAGTTATCGCCGGTGGTGAAGTGACTAAAGGCAAGTTGAGTTTGCCGGCTTTCGCCCGGGCTTACCGCGACAAAGAGCTTTTGACTGATAATTTAGAAGTCACCAACTTAAAAAGTGGTCCGACTGATGTTAAGGAAGTTGAAAAAGGCAATTTGTGCGGCATTAGCCTAAAAACCGCTGAAAAACTCAATCTCAAAGAAGGCGACCGCCTCGAACTTTTCTCCCGCCGCACAGAAACAAGAAAACTTTAAAATAATATTGACGTATTGCTAAAAAAGTACTATAATCCTTGTGGATAAATATAAGGAGTCTGCTTGTTTTTTATAACCTGCGGGAGTAAGCTCAAGCTTAGATAACCATAAGGTTAAACAAACAAGCAAAACAAGGAAAAAAATGGCAGAACGTACACCCCTTCTCGAAGAATTTGGTTCGATTGAGCGAACCATAGGACCTAGTGGTCAAGATCGTTATTACGGCACAGATCCTGAAACTGGCAAAAAAACCACTAGAATATCTGTTCACGATTTAGATGCTCGCTTAGCCGAGAACTATGGTTTTAAACCGGAAGCTTGGAATAAATATCAGGAAGACTGGCCAAGAAGGATGCATCGAAGAGAAGTTGAGGCTCAAAATGATTCCCATGTTCCGACAGGTAGCCTAGGCCAAATGGAAGACCGCGCCCAACAAGCTATTGACGAAAAAAGTTACCAAGCGTTCTTAGAAGACAGGGCCACTAGCGAAGAGGCTCAATTTTATAATGAATACGCTCGAATGCAAGTTTGGGGTTCTGGTAATAATACCTACTCCAACCCACAGACAGGCGAAGTTATCGCGAGCCCAGAGAATCCGGAGGCAGGCATCTTAGAGAGAATTCGCCATGATCCTCAATTCGGTAACACGATCCAGGAACGTCAGGCTGTGGCGGCTGAGTATGAAAGGCAGCTTAAGCAATTGATGGATAGTGAAGGGTTTGAACTAGCCCAAGCTAAGCTGGTAATGAATTACCGAATGGCCGATCGCGGACTTATCGCCAGCCGTATCCGAAAGCTGATGGAGAACGGTTTAAGCGCTGAAGAAGCCCAAAAACAAACTATAGCTGCATATAGTAAAGCCGATGAGCAAAGGCGTAAAATCATCAAAGAACAAGGCATTTACGCCAATCATCAATATCAAGAGTTTCTGAAATCAAAAACCCAAGTCCATAAACGTGAAGACGAAGCGGCTACTCCAATCGAAGAAACTCCAGCTGAAGAAGTTCCAGCTACGCCCGAGACCGAAAAAACTATGGAAATCCTGACTGAAGATGATGCAATTGACCCTGAAAATATCCTTATTCTGCGTGATTCCGTTGCCGCCGAGTGGCAGCAAATCCATACCGGTATGAGCGAGAAGGAACTGGCCAACCCGTATTTTGTAAGTGATTTGATTCAACGACTCCACGAGAAACACCTTCAAGATTATTTGAAGAATCTAGATCCGGAGCAGGTCGATCTAGCAAAGGTCCGTGAGCACATCGAATTACTTCTGCGCGATCCATATTTGGATAGACTGCAGCTTAAAGATAAAGGGGAAATTCGGGAACCTATCGACGAAGAAGAAATTGAGCCTGGAGAAGAAATGCCACCCCCGCCAGAACCAGGTGAACAACCCAAATCGAGACTTCGCCGACTTTGGAATTGGATGAGGGATAGACTAAGGCATCCAGTAAGCGGTACGTTTGCTAGCATACAAAATGGGATTTACAACAAAGGCGTTGGCAGAGACGAAGATGGTAAACCAATTGTCCCAGCTGTTCCGCCTGAACAACTGCCACCGGCTGAAACTGAGAAAGAAAAGAAAAGGCGATGTTTATTACCAGTGTTGGGCGCTGTGGCATTGACCGCTGGACTTACGAGTTTGGCTTGGTGGTTAAGCAGGAGGGGCGGAGACGGAGGAGCGATACTCGAAATGGTCCCCAAGCCAAAGGGCAATCCCAACGATATTCTGAACAATCTGAATAATATTGATCCAAACAGTATAGTCGCTCATACGCCTAAGGAGTTCCAACACGGAGTTTTTGACCTATTAGAAGCACAGGGTTGGGTACCTATAAAACAACCTACGCCAGAGCAAATCCAGCAGCTTAATGAGTATATGGGGGCACAAGGCATTGCTTCTGGTATGAAGTTGGGTCCGGACGGTAATCTGGTGCAAAATATTGTGGACTTCCCAGATAGTGGTCACGAGTTTGTCAATACCGACGCCTCTGCCGAGCAGGGTTTCATTCTCGGCAAAGACAGAACCGGTAGGGAAGGTTTGTACGATTGGATCCGCAAAGCCAAAGAACTGGGGATAGACTTTAGGTACAATGGCCCGGCCGGCATAGGTGGCGCTACCGAAGTAACTGCTGGCTAAATAATTTGCTTTAAAAACTCATAAACCGGTGCTAAACTAAAGTCAACAAGGGGGTAGGGATGTTTAAGTTAGACGATGATCTGCTACGCGAACTAGGTCTAGCGGCTTTGCCGCCGGCCGAGAAGAATAAGATGCTGGCGCATATTTATGAGACGCTGGAACTGCGGGTGGGTATGAAGCTGGCCGAGCAGATGAGCGATGCCCAGCTTGATGAGTTTGAAGGTTTTATAGACAGAAACGACGAGGCCGGCGCCCTAAAATGGCTGGAAACCAACTTTCCTAATTACAAGGACGTAGTGGCTTCGGAACTAGATAAGTTAAAAGGTGAGATTAAAGACCAGGCGCCGCAAATTATGGAGGCTACAATGAGTCAAATGAACGGTGAAGGCGCAGCACCGGCCGCTCAACCAAGCTTAATGCCAGCCCCAACCATGACAGATGAACCAAGCGCAACTGATGTGCCAATGCCCGCAGACGACGCAACCATGACCCCACAACCCCAAGACGACCAGTCCGACGCAGCTAAAGCTGCTTAAGCTCTAAATTCGAAGCCCTAAACCCTAAATGGTCCATCTAGCTTACCGGTCTAGTCAAGATCGACTGTTTGGATCATCAACCCCTAATAATCAAGGACCGTCCTTGTAAAACTTCGTTTATTAACAGATGTTCTTCAAGGACGGTCCTTGTAAGTTGTGTATTACTGCTTAGAACATTGTTGCTTGGAACTTGTGATTTGTTTAGAGCTTCGAGCTTAAGGTTTAGAGTTTATTTTTTGTAACCGCGGAGGAAATCAGCTCCTTTCATGGAGCGGCCAGACGGTGCAATCAACTCCTTAATTTCCAGCCAGCCATCGCCGGTTGGCATGACTAAGTCACCATCGTTTTTATCGCTAGCCACTCTCACCTTTGTAAGAATTACATCACTGCCAAAGATTTTAGCCCGACTTTTTGGCCAACCTAAATAAGCACGGACTTCTTTTTCAATTTGCTCGGCCAGCTTGGTCCAGTCAACCATGCCGTCTTGTTTAGTAAGCCGGCGGGAATAGCTGGGTTCCAGCTTGGGTTGAGGATAGGGTTTTATTTTACCCTCAATATATAGAGGCAACTTTTCAATAAGGATTTTATTGCTAAGATTGACAAGTTTATCAGTCAATTTGGGTCCCGTTACGTCGGGTTGGAGGGTTAATTTTTCCTGGGCTAGTAGCTGGCCTTCATCTAATTTCGGATCAATTAACATTAGACTAACTCCCGTCTCTGTTTCACCGCTTAAAATAGCGAAAGTGATTGGATCGGCTCCGCGCCATCTAGGCAGAAGCGAAAAGTGACTATTAACAATGCCAAGTGGAAAGGATTTGATAATCGAGGGGCTAATCATCAGGCCGTAATCAACGACCACTCCAATAGGGCTTTTGAATTGTGATGTTTTGAATAAATCTTCTAGCTCAGCTTCATTTTTTGGCGTAAAAATAGTCAAATTTTTAGCCTGAGCGAAGTCTAAAACCGGCATGTCACCGTGGTGGTGCTCGGGCTTGGGTTTGGTAATAACGGCCTCGATATCAAATCCAGCCTCGATTAAGGCCTCGAGTGTAGCTCTACCGACCGGACCACTACCGAAAAAGATAAGCGACTTTGTCATATTCATAAGGCACTAACTTACCCTCGTTATTTAGTTTATAAAAGGCCTCAGGCTTATTTTCAATATGGTCAACAAAAACCATTCCCTGAAGATGGTCGACTTCATGCTGCAGCACACGGGCTAAGAAGCCCCCGGCACGGACGCGAATTGGCCGACCTTCCTCGTCTAGGGCTCTTAGCCGAATTTTAGGATAGCGGGGGACTTTGCCATAAACATCTTTGACGCTTAAACAACCCTCAAAATCCTCTTCGAGTACGCCTTCTTTTTTAACTATTTCCGGATTTATAAAAACGCTAAAACTCTTATCGTCTTTGTTGTCAAAATTATTACGAACGATAATGATCCTAAGAGATTGATCGATCTGGATTGCCGCCAAGGCCACTCCCACTTCGTGCGGCCGGCTAGCCTCCCAATCCAGCGTGGCGGCCTTCATGTCGTCAATAATTTTTTTAACCTCCGGCGTTATCTGGCTAATCCGCTGCGATTTCCGCCGTAATCCATCATCCGGCAAAATAATAATTTTGTCTTTGGGCGCAGTCGTCATGCCCAAATTATAGCTTGAGTTCCTGTTTAAAGCTTTTAATTATTAAATCGCGCCGAAAATTATCAACATCAAGGCTGTCTAGCACGGCATAAGCTCCGGCCAAAAACCCATAACCCAACCGGTCGCGATCTCTGGTCAACTGACCGGGTAGTCGGTGGCTTTTTGAGGGAGAAACGGTCAAGATATGCGTACCATCATAATGATTCCAAATGTGGCTTAAACCATTGATTGAATATTCACCATGCTCAAGATAGATTTCGGCTAAAACATCGTTAATCTTGGCTAAAAACGGCGCAATCAACTTTTTGTCTAAAAGCCCAAAGACATGGCGATGACGCCACGGCATCGAGAATAATATCAGCATGTGAGTAGCTTCTTCGGCAATCGCACTATGGATGCAAAATGGGTCTAAAATTGAGGCATCTAAAAAATAACGGCTTCTAAAAACCAATGGTCGTGGATGGAAGTACGATGGCACATTGGATGAAGCTTTAAGCGCTCGGTTTACTTCATAGACAGTCTCAAAATTTTTTAGTACGTGCGGCCGGCTCTTGCTAGCATCAGTAGCAACAATATGTAAAGGTGGATTAGCCGCCAGCACTTTTTGATAATTTAAAGGCGTAACGCTGTGCATTGTCTTCTCAACATACTCCAGATCAAAAATTGGTCCGCCGCGCAGGAAACGCTTGATGCTGATAAATTGCTTTTGCGAATAATCAAGGAAAAACTTGGCGCCTGTCATCGAACCGCCAGAAACAAAATAAGTGCCACAATATGCTCCACAGGATGCTCCATAAACCACATCAAAGACATCTTTTAAATTGAGAGCTTCTAGGGCTGCCAGTTCACCGCCAGAGACAACGCCGCGTAAGCCGCCTCCCTCAACGCAAAGAGCCAATTTATAAGGATCGTGACGCTTTCCGGGTTTGGAATGAGTCCGATGCCGCTCCTTAATAATTTTCAGAACTTGATTCATTTTTGTTTTTTTGAGGTTGGCCACAGTATAGCACTTTCTAATAATTCAGGTCATCAGCAATAAAGAATTTCATGCTATCGCACATTTTTATCGTGCTTATGCAAACAAAACTATGCTATAGCATAGTTTTGTTTGCACTCTTAATAAGTAACTGCTTACACCATTAGAAAATTGACTTCTTAAAGTAAGTTTATTGGGTCAAGGTCGATTGACCAGTTGGTAGGCACAAGTTTGGCTAGCTCAACTAAGTAGCGGCGGTCTTTACTTTTTAAAACCAATTGCCAGTAGTGAAAGACGCCGCGTCTGGCATAGAAAGCCGGCGCTGGGCCGATAATTTCAACCGGATACTTTTGCTCGAGAAGTAACTTTCGCAGTTTTATACCGGCAGATTCAGCGCTATCAGCCGAAGTTCGCTTACAGATAAACTGGGCTAGATAGCTGTAAGGTGGGAAACGGAACGTTTGCCGTTGCTTTAGAATATGTTTGTAAAACAGCTGCCAATCTTTTTTAACAGCCGCTTGAATAATGATTCCCTTTGGATCATAGGACTGAATAATGACATAACCTGCGGTGTGGCCGCGACCAACTCGCCCCATAACCTGATAAATTAGCTGGAAAGCTCGCTCTTCGGAGGTGAAATCAGGTAGTGATAATGATGTTTCAGCCGAAATGATACCAACTAACGCCAGTTTAGGTAGATCGAAACCTTTAGCCAGTAGCTGTGTACCTACTAAAATATCAATCTCGCCGGCTTTAAGCTTCTGATACATCTCATGGACTCTTCCGCCGGCCGGATTATCGCTATCAAATCGAGCCACGCGGGCCTCCGGAAACAGCATGGCGATTCTATCGGTTAAGGCTTTGGTACCAATGGTTCGGTAAGTCAGTTCCGGCTTGTGGCAGTTTGGACAAACCAACGGTGGCGTAGCCGTATAACCACAGGTGTGGCAGCGGACATTATGCTCATCGCCGTGGTAAATCAGCGGAATATCGCAATTTGGGCAGAGTAAATTAAATGAACAATTGGCGCAAACTACTAAACGGGCTGTACCGCGGCGATTGTGATAAATCATAATCTGTTTTTTGGCCGATAACGTTGTTTTTATCTCATCAATTAACTGGTTTGATAGATGGTGGTAAGTAGTGAAGTTACTACGCTCTTTGATATCAACTACCTCTGTCTCGGCAAAGATTTTACCGCTACCGATGGCTGGCTTTGTCATTTGCACGATTGAGTCATGCTGCTCGGCTAAATAATAGTCTGTAACCAGCGGCGTAGCCGTTCCGAAGACGACTTTGGCGCCGGTTATTTTGCCTAGCTGGCTGGCGACGCGGCTGGTTTGATAGCGCGGCGTTTGGTCTTGTTTGTAAGCTGGTTCATGAGTTTCATCCAGCACAATTAGGCCAACAGCTTTGATAGGTGTAAAAAGAGCCGAGCGCGGCCCTATCACCACCACTGGTTCTTTAGCTTCCAAAATCGCCAGCCACAACTTTTTACGCTCGGCGTCGGTTAAGTGCGAATGCAATATATAAGAAGGGTGAGGCAAGTGTTGCTCAACGGCGGCGGCCAGTTGGGTAGTTAGAGCAATTTCCGGCGTTAATAAAATAACCGATTTGCCGCCGTCTAGGACGGCTTGAGCCAGTTCCAAATAAACTCTGGTTTTACCGCTGCCGGTTTCGCCGTGAAGTAAGTAAGTTGTTGATTGGCCAGACTTGATGGCTTTAATTGCTTTGACTTGATCGGCCGTCAAAGGCGACACGAAGTCGAGCTGGATGGCCGGCGACTTACCAAAAGTTTGATGAAGCTTGTCGCTGCGGCGGATAGATGGCTTGGTCGGTGCAAATTGGCGCAGAGCTTCGCCAAGGCTGCAAACGTAATAATCGGCCAGCCACTCGGCCAATTTTAGATTGTGGGCTGGAATCGGCGATTGACTCATGACGGCCTTGATTGGTTTGACGGCAAATTTGGGTTTAGCGACTTCGCGAGTGACAAACCCGGAAATCAGCCACTTTTGCAGCGGTACGCTGACCACACTGCGAACTGGCAGTTTTTGATCATGGCTGTAAGTTAACGGCGCATCGCTATGATAGCGCTTATCAGCAATAGCCACCTCAAAGTAGTGCATACATCCATTTTACATTTGTCGTTTTACATTTTTCATTTAATTTTCATTTGTCATTTTTCATCAGGCTGCATTAATAATTGTTAATTGATAAATAATTGTGAAATGTGAACTGTAAATTGTGAAATCCATTCGGTTGCAACGATTGCACCGAATGGTTTATACTTAGTCGTTGTCTAAGTAACAATGGAGTTTTGCCCAGGGCTTCAGCTTGGGTTGTCTAAAAGACAAGTAAGGTAGGTGATGTTAGATACGTTTATAACTAGCCGAGTCCGCCGCAAAATTATTGTGGTTTATGCTAAATATCCGGATTTTAAAACCCATGTACGTGGGCTGGCCAAGGTTATAAAAGAAGATGCCGGCAACATTCAGCGTGAGCTTAAACGGCTTGAAAAAATTGGCTTTTTAATAAGCGAACGTCAAAGCAACACCAAAGTTTACTACACCAACAAGCACTTCCCGATATTTAAAGAACTGCAGAGCATTGTCTTAAAAGCTCAACGACTAACCAAGCCAAGGCAGCAGGTATAGGCCGTTTTCCGTTTTCAATTCACAGTTTTCGATACGTTTTCAATTATCCGTTTTCAGTTTTCCAAGGTAAACCGTAAACGCACTGTAAACAGTAAATAGTGAACGGTAAACTTGGAATTGTTACTTCTATCTGTTAATGTACAATGACAAGAATGATTATAGTTAGTCGTAAAGACTCTAATGAATCGATAGAAAACTTGCTTAGACGCTTTTCGCGCAAGGTTTCCCAATCCGGCGCATTATCAACCGCCAAGCAGTCCCAGTTTTTTGAAAAACCAATCAGCAAACGTGATCGCCGCCGCTCAGCCATTAGTAGACGGGCCCGTAAAGCTGAAAAAACCCGCAAGCTCAAATTAGGGAGATAATCAAAATGCAGGACCGGATCGAAAATGACCTAAAACAGGCCATGTTAGCCGGCGATAAAGCCAAAGCCGAGACGCTGCGCGGCCTTAAAAGTGCAATTTGGAATGAGACAATTGCTCAAGGCGCTAAAGATAAGGGCTTGAGCGATGAGCAGATTCAAAAAGTACTGGCCCGCGAGACTAAAAAACGTCAAGAAGCGGCCGATCTATATAAGCAGGGCGGTAATATCCAGAAGGCCGAAGCCGAGCTAGCCGAGAAGCAAATAATTGAAGCCTACTTGCCGGAGCAAGCCTCGGAGGCCGAAATTGAAGCGGCAGTGGTTGAAGCAATTGCGGCAACTGGTGCCAGCTCGCCAGCCGACATGGGCAAGGTGATTGGCGCCGTGCGTAGCAAACTTGGGGCGTCAGCCGACGGTGCGGTTATCGCCAAAATTGCTAAGGATAAACTCACCAATGGCAAATCCTAAACTCGAAGCTCTAAACTCTAAACAAGTTCCAATATCTAATGCTTCAAATTCCAAAAAATACGACCTGGATGAGAGAACATTTGAATTTGCTAAAGCCTGTAGGCAGTATGTGGCCAGTTTGCCAAAAACAGCTCAAAATATAGAAGACGGCAAACAGCTAATTCGTTCATCGGGTTCAACTGCAGCTAACTATATTGAAGCCAGTGAAGCGGTCAGTAAGAAAGATTTCGTACTACGGATAAAAATTGCTAAAAAAGAGGCTCGAGAAACTATACTTTGGCTTAAATTAATCGGTGGTAACAACGTCAGTATGGGATTGCTAGTCGAAGCTACGGAAATAATGAAGATATTCGGTGCAATTATTGAGAAGTCAAAATGAGATTTTGGAATTTCGAATTTATAATTTCGTATTTGTTTAGGGTTTCGGACTTAGAATTTAGAACTTCAATCATGGAGAATCTATGATTGTTTTGTTTGGCATAGCCGGCAGTGGAAAGGGAACTCAGGCTGAAATTTTAGCCAAGCGTTTAAACTGTCCAATCGTTACCACCGGCGATATTTTGCGAAAAAACCAGGCTAACCCGGCGGTTAAAGCGGCTACCGAAGCTGGTAAGTTAGTACCTGATGAAATAACCCTGTCACTTTTGGAGCAAGAACTAAGTAGTATTGGCGCCGATGGCAATGAATTTATACTCGATGGCTCGCCGCGGACGTTGACCCAGGCCAAATGGCTGGCCGAAAGAATTAAAAACGGTCAAATTAGACTGACGGCCATTATTCATATCAAACTTTCCAAAGATGAGGCCTTAAAAAGGCTGAAGTTGCGGGCCCGTCATGATGATACCGAGGCAAGTATTCAAGGCCGATTCAACTTTTATCAAAATAGCGTTATTCCGGCCTTAAATTATATGAAGGCGCAGGGCTATAAAGTTATCGAAATTGACGGCGAACAGTCTGTAGAAAGCGTTGCAGCCAAAATAGATAAAGCGCTGGGCCTGTAAATGCGAATAAAAACTCCGGCCGAAGTCGAAGCTATGCGCCAAGGCGGGCGGATGCTGGCTACCGTCTTGGATAAGCTAAAAAAAGAACTGGCGGCTGGCATGAATACCAAAGAACTGTCTGATATGGCTCTAGCCGAAATTAAGAGACTCGGTGGTCGGCCGGCTTTCTTAGGCCACAAAGATTTTCCCGAAGCCCTGTGTACTTCGATTAACCATGAAATCGTTCATGGTCTGCCGTCTAAGAAGAAGGTTCTAAAAAACGGCGATGTGATTGGCCTTGATTTTGGCGTTTTTTACAAAAGTTTGTACGTTGATAGCGCCATTACCGAAGTCGTTGGCGGAAACTACCCAAATACCGACGTTAAACGTTTGATAGAAGGTACAAAGGAAGCATTAGCCGCCGGCATCACTGCCATAAAAGGCGGCGGTACACGCGTAGGTGATATTTCGGCGGCCGTTCAAGATGTACTTAATAAATACAAGCTGGGCATAATCAGAGATCTAGTCGGTCACGCTGTCGGCGATGACATCCATGAAGAGCCAAATATTCCTAATTACGGTGCTAGGGGGACTGGTCCGATTCTGCCGACCGGTGTCACGATTGCCATTGAGCCAATGGCTTCACTGGGTGATTGGCATATTCAAACCGGCGCTGATGGCTGGACTGTCGAAATGGTTGATGGTTCACTCGGTGCTCACTTTGAACACACTGTGCTTGTCACAGAGAAAGGCGCCGAGATTCTCACTGTTCTATAATCCTTGCTAGATATTAGTTGTAGCGTTATACTGCAAAAAGCATAGACAAAAACAAATATGCCAAGCGAAGAAAAATTTAGTTATTTTGCAGGTTTAGACATCGGCACTGCTTCTGTTCGGTGTGTAGTTGGCGAACTGGGCGGTGAAGCTCAACTGCCGACCATCATCGCTTTTTCGGAAAGTCCTAATTCCGGCATGCGCAAAGGCAATGTCGCCCATGTTGACGAGGTTGCCCAAGCCGTTGTTAATGCTGTTAACGAGGCCGAGCGGGTGAGTGGCCGGGAAATCAAAGCGGCAACCGTTAACGTTAATGGCTCACACGTTCAAGGCATGAATTCTAAAGGCGTAATTGCCATTAGCTCGCCAAACCGCGAAATCTCGCTTGATGATCGGCTACGGGTGGAAGAGGCGGCCACCATTGTTCAACTGCCGGCCAACAAAGACATTATTCAAGTTTTTGCCAAGAATTACCGGCTGGACGGCCAAGACAACATCAAAGATCCGGTTGGTATGCACGGTGTGCGGCTAGAAGTTGATACTCATATTTTGCTGGCTTCCAGCCCGGCGCTTAAAAGCTTGGATCAAGTTTTGCAAAAGGCCGAACTGGCCGCCTCGCATCACACCGTTACCAGTCTGGCGGCGGCCGAAGCAGTACTGGATTGCAAACAGAAAGAGTCCGGCGTGGCCGTTTTGGATATCGGTGCGGCAACAACTAATTTGATCGTGATTGAGGATGGTGAAGTCGAGCACATCGCCGTTATTCCGATGGGCGGTAATCATATCACAAACGATTTAGCGATTGGACTGCGGACCGATTTAGATGTAGCCGAAACTATTAAAGTTAAGTACGCCAGCCTATCTAAAGCCGCCAGCGGCGAAGGCAGCTTGGTGGCCAAAGGTGAAGAGATTCGTTTTGACAAAGAGATGATGCGCGAAGTAATTGAGGCGCGGGTGGAAGAGATTTTGGAATATGTTGATAAGGAATTTAAAAAAATTCATCGCTCGCAAAAATTACCGGGTGGGGTAGTTTTTGCCGGCGGCACTGCCAAACTGCCCGGCTTAGTTGACTTTTCTAAAGAAACCTTAGAACTACCAGCTCGAGTGGGCAGCTGGAAGCACATTCCGCGGGTGGTTGACGGTCTGGATGAGCAGCGTTTTGCACCGGCTGTTGGCCTGATGCTGCTTGATATGCTGCTCGGCCCAACTCATCGCGGCATGTTTGATGAGGTCTCAACCGGGCTTTTTAAAGCTGTTACCGATCCTTTCAACAAAATACTGAAACGCTTTAAGCGCAACTGAACAAATATTTTTTACGTTATTAACAGATTGCGGTATTGATCATTCATTAAAAATTGACCGTTGAAAACTGAGCATTGCTCTTGCTAGTTATTTTGTATTCAGGCAAAATGTCCGGCAAAAGCCTTTGAGTATGAATTGCATTCAACGATTTGATTTGCAATAATGTGAGTAATTTGGAGAGAAAGTTGATTAAGCAGGCAAATCAAAAGGGGCAAGGGCCGAGGGGCGAGGGGCTAGCGGACCAATTTTTTTATCTATCCCCTAAACCCTATCCCCTAAACCCTATAGCGACTGGAAGGAGCGACTAGTGCCGCAGGTTGAACCAGAGGTTGAGAGCTTTGCTCGGATAAAGGTTATAGGTGTGGGCGGCGCCGGTGGCGCGGCCATCAATCGAATGGTTGAGTCTGGTGTAACAGGCGTTGATTTTGTAGCTATTAATACTGATGCCCAGGCATTGCACCACAATAAAGCCAACCAAAAGGTAAACATTGGCAAAGAAACAACTAAAGGTCTAGGCGTCGGTGCCGATCCAGTACTAGGAGAGAAGGCTGCCGAAGAATCAACTGACGATATTAAAGGCGCGGTGGCTGGTGCAGACATGGTCTTTGTCACCTTTGGGGCCGGCGGTGGCACCGGCAGCGGCGCTGGTTATCTGGTGGCCAAGGCCGCCAAAGACGCTGGCGCACTGGTGGTTGGTTTTGCCACTCGGCCGTTTGCTTTTGAAGGCGAACGCCGCCGCCGCAATGCTGATGTGGCGATTGAGAAGCTGCGCAAGCACGTTGACACCCTAATAATTGTTCCCAACGACAAGCTCCTGCAAACCATTGATAGACGGACGCCGCTACTCGAAGCCTTTAAGGTGGCCGATGACGTGCTGCGCCAAGGTGTTCAGGGCATATCCGATCTGATTACCGTTCACGGCCTGATTAACCTGGACTTTGCTGATATTAGAACGGTTATGGTTGATGCCGGTACAGCCCTGATGGGTATTGGTCGGGCTTCTGGCGAGAGCCGGGCGATGGATGCTGCCCAACAAGCTATTTCCTCACCGCTGCTGGAGGTTTCAATTGATGGAGCGCGCGGCATTCTGTTTAACGTTATCGGCGGCAAAGACATGACCATGCACGAGGTCAACAGCGTGGCCGAGACGATTACGGCCGCAGCCGATGATGAGGCCAACATTATCTTTGGCGCGACGATTAATCCTGATCTGGAAGGCGAAATAGTTGTAACTGTGATTGCCACCGGCTTTGACGATACCTATTATGCGACTCGGACTAAACCGGCAGCTAAATTAGCAGCCGAAGCCGAGAAGGAGGAAGTCCCAGCGACTGTTAGCCAGCAGGTAGATGAGCAGGCTATGGCTGATATTGACATGGAGCTTAAAGACCGCGGCGAAGAGCACTTTCATGACGAGAACGTGCCGAACATTTGGGCCTTGCCGGATGAAGAAAACGTTAGCGAAGAAGCTCGATCAGAAGAGGAAGAGGAGCTGGAAAAACCGTCTTTCTTGCGGCGTTTCCGCCGACGTAAAGATAAGAAAATAGCAGACGAGCCAACTGACGAGCCGCCTGCCGACCAACCGGCAGATGATCAAGCGACTGACGACGATAATGTGGTAACGCCAACGCCCGACGAAGATTCGACTGACCAAGCCGAAGCCGCCGAGACGGAGCCCGAAGAAACTGAACAAAAAACGAAATCTGTGGACAACGAAGCCGAAAATGACGAGGCTCAAGATAAATAATTGGCCAAACTCGACTTTTGTTATTAATACATCAAAAAAGACTTGCATCGGCGCTACCGATAGAGCTACTATTAAGTTCGCTAACGCTATATATAGCGATCGTACCTTAAACAAAAGACACAAAATAGATAGGGAAGTTGAGGATTTCTAGATGAAATGTCAGAGCTGTGGCTCCATGGACAACAAGGTCATTGAGTCGCGTGATGTAGCTGATGGTGAAGCGATTCGCCGCCGGCGACAGTGTTTGGCCTGCGGACAGCGCTTTACAACCTATGAGCGCTTGGAGCGTCCCAGCCTGGTAGTGGTTAAGCGTGATGGAACTCGTGAACTGTTCAGCCGAGAAAAATTGCTGAACGGACTGGCTCACGCTACTGAAAAAACGTCTGTCACTAATGTGCAGTTGGAGAATTTTGTGGCTTCAATTGAGCGCGAGCTTTATGGTCGCGGCGAGCCGGAGGTTGCTTCAGTCGAAATTGGCAAACTGGTCATGGAAGGCCTGCCAAAACTTAGTGAAGTAGCCTACGTGCGTTTTGCCAGCGTTTACCGTAAATTCCGCGATATCTCCAGTTTTGAAAGGGAGTTAACACGCATCCGCGAGGCCAAATCCGAATCCAAATCAGCTAAATCCACTCTTAAAAAAAGTTCCAAAAAATAACATTGTCTTGGCTAGTTTAATAGCCTACAATGAAATCACAAACGGGAGGGCAGCACTGGCTGCTGGCTTAAATAAAAAGCTAAAAAATTAAATTAACCCGCCGAAATTTCAAAGAAATTTTTGCGGGCAAAGGGAGAGGAAAAAATCATGGCGCAAGCAACTAAATTATCGGTTCGGCGGCTGTTTACCAAGCCTAAGACTAGAGCTTACGAGGCTTTAAACTGGCTTAAACGTGATGCAGGCATTATTAATCCACAGACCGCTAAAGCGGTATTTGAGCAAAAAGGCGTCGAATTTCCGGAAGGCTGGAGCCTTAATGCCATCAATATTGTGGCCCAGAAATATTTTACCGGCACGCCCGGCACCAAATCGCGGGAACGTTCCTTAAAGCAGTTAATTGACCGAGTAGTTGATACCATTGCCCGTCACGGCCAGCAGCAAGGCTATTTTGTCAGCCCGGCTGAAGCCGAGGATTTTCGCGAGGAATTGAAGTACATTTTAGCTACCCAGCGAGCTGCCTTTAACTCACCAGTTTGGTTTAACATTGGCGCGAAAAGCCGCGCCCAACAAGCCAGCGCTTGCTTTATTTTGGCGGTGGAAGATACCATGCCGGCCATTTTAAATTGGTACAAAGAAGAAGGCATGATTTTTAAAGGTGGTTCTGGTTCCGGTATTAACGTTAGCAGTTTGCGCAGTTCAGTTGAGTCACTAGGCAAAAGTGCCGGCACGGCGTCTGGTCCTTTAAGTTTCATGCGCGGAGCTGACGCCTCAGCCGGCGCCATTAAAAGCGGCGGTAAGACCCGCCGGGCGGCTAAAATGGTTATTTTAAATTCCAACCATCCGGATGTCGAAGAGTTTATCTGGTGTAAGGCACTTGAGGAGCGCAAAGCCCGGGTTCTAGCCGAGGCCGGCTATGACATGGATTTGGACGGTAAAGATGCCTATTCGGTTCAATATCAAAATGCCAACAACTCGGTTAGGGCGACCGACGACTTTATGCAAGCTGTCCAAAACGATGACGATTGGAACCTTCAAGCCGTGGTCACCGGCAAGGCAGTTAAAACCGTCAGGGCCCGCAACATTTTCCACCAAATTGCCCAGGCCGCCTGGGAATGCGCCGATCCGGGCATGCAGTTTGACACCACCATTAATCGCTGGCACACTGCGCCAAACGCCGGCCGAATTAATGCCTCCAATCCGTGTTCCGAGTACATGCATCTAGATAATTCGGCCTGCAATTTGGCCAGTATTAACCTCTTAAAATTCCTAAACGAGGATGGCAGTTTTAACATTGAGCAGTTTAAACACACAGTTGAGCTAGTCTTTACGGCTCAGGAAATCCTGGTTGGTTATTCCGAATATCCAACCGAAAGGATAACTGCCAATGCTAAAGCCTACCGCGAGCTTGGTCTTGGCTACGCCAACCTAGGTGCGCTATTAATGGCCCAAGGCCACCCCTATGATTCAGATGAAGGCCGCGCCCAGGCGGCGGCTATCACGGCTTTAATGACTGGCCATGCTTATGTAACCAGCGCCAAACTAGCCAAGCGGGTTGGGCCGTTTGCCGGTTACGCCAAAGACAAA